>Ga0310691_10001048_pt1 | contig 45372 bp, 45 predicted proteins | sample 176DNAGHGlowgp2_FD_203887 | JGI IMG/M metagenome (GOLD analysis project Ga0310691, IMG submission 203887) | Sheep rumen microbial communities from Palmerston North, Manawatu-Wanganui, New Zealand - 1766 DNA GHGlow gp2 (v2) (version 2) | ecosystem: Host-associated > Mammals > Digestive system >... | reverse complement strand
GAGTCAAAACGAGTCAATTTGACAGAAAATAGAAAAAAACACTTGAAAAGGGCTTAAAAAAATGTTATAGTTAGGATGTTAAGGTATATCGTATGTTCATATAATCATGTTAATTATAATCAGCTAGTCCGTTTGTAGGGATTGCTGTTCTGACATGTTTGAGCATTACTTCATATCCTTGATAGGGACATAAGAGCTTTCTCTAGTCCCTTTAAGTAGATTATTTACTTAATTTCATTAGATATGACACAGCTGAAAAGCTTTTTCGCCATTGTGCTCATGAGCATGATGTTTGCGAACGTAGCTACTGCTCAGACCACGACAGATCAGAGCAAGTCTGCAGTCCTCAAAATTCACCGCACTAAGCAGCAGGTGACTATGGTGACCTCCGATGCCACCGGCAAGAATGACACCACAGTTGCAACCCGCACGAGGGTTTGCGACGTGTCTGACAGCGTCAAGCTGGCCAGATACGAAGCCAAGCGCGCCGGCAAGACCCCCGAGGGCGCCTACTTCAACAACAAGAACAAGGACATAACTGGGCGCAAGCTCAGCCGTCCCTTCTTGGAGGTAGGCGGTGGGGTAACCTACGCATTCTCCTCTAAGGAGGTGCGCCCCGTGTTCAGAGGCACCTTCGGCTGGGAGATGAGGTATGCCCTTATCTTTGCCGACTTTGAGTTCGGCACAAAAGGCTTCTCAACCAGCGATGCCCTGAGTGAGCACGGCGTTCGCGAGGGTGCAGAGGTCACCGGTCGTTACAACACCTTTACGGGTGTTTTAAATGGAGCTGTGAAGCTCTATAATAGTAGCGACTTTAACTCGTTCGTCGCCCTGTTCGGTGGCGTAGGCTACACCTACGCTAAGACAGACGGCGACGATGAGAGCATCCGCTTCTCGTCGTCGTTCTACCAGCTCCGCTGGCAGGGAGGTATCATGGGCAAGTGGGGTATCAACGACCACTGGGGCGTGTCGGCTCGCGCCTACGTATTCAACCCATCCAATAACGAGCACGACAGTGCTCAGAATGCTGGCAAGCTCGCTGTTGGCGCTCAGGTGGCTCTTGATTACACTTTCTAGGCAAGGACTAGCGGAAAGAATTAGGCAGAGAGAAAGGGGACATTGTCCGTCCCTTCTCCCTGCCTTTTTTGTTTTTAAATGCTATTCCTCCGAATCGCACGTTTTTTACCGTCATCCCTCCGAACGGAGTGAGGATAAGGGATCATCTTTGTAATTAATTTGAAGACCCCTAATTTCGCTCCTTTCAGTGTCGCTCAAGGGGTGACAATAAAAAGTCATCCCTCCGAGCGTTAGTGAGGATGAGGGATCTTCCGATTAATTTGAAGACCCCTAATTTCGCTCCTTTCAGTCGCTCAAGGGGTGACGGTTGTCGGATTTCGGTCGTTCCTCCCTCAAGGGGTGACGGTTGTCGCTTATCAATCGGACTTACGCCGATTGAGCGATGACGGCAAAGGGATTGCCATGTGCCGTTGGCGCTCTGAATGATGCCGGAAAAGGCAAAACATAAAAAAAAAGAGGCTCGTTAAAGCCCCTCTCGTTTAAGCTAGTAATCTTGAGATTACAAGTATTTCCATGCAATACCAACAAGGGTGTTAACACCGCAAGCTTCGTTTGTTGAAGAAATGTTGTAAGGAATACCAGTTGCAGCATCTTGGCTACTTGGTGTGTGAACATCATCAGTTGCGTCTGCACCTACATAGAACTCATCAAGAGCACCCGCTGCTCCTGCAGCATCCTCGTTTTCAGCGGCGTGCATACCAATCAAGCCGGAGTCAGAGTCTGAACCCCAGTCGGTGGTAACAATGGATACGCATGCGGTTGAAGGAATGTTATCTACAGAAATGATGTAAGCTTTTTCGCCGTTGTCATTATCGTCTGCGTTAGCCTTTGATGCTACTAAGCGGAGGGCTCCACCGAAAGCGTTGTTTACTCTTGATTCACCAGCAACATACATTTCTGACGGAATTAAGTTAACATCACGAGCCAAACCGGTTGTTAAACCATGATAGTTCGGTTGTGTAGCATACAATGTTCTTACGTTGGTGGTAACCATGTTGATTTGGTCAATTAATTTGTTGGTCTTAAATTTACCCATAGCTTTTGAGTAACCTGCGATACCGCCGACAGACAAAACGCCGACAATCGCCAAAACGCCCAACATTTCAATCATTGAACGACCTTGCTCATTATTTCTCATATCAAAATCTCCTAAAATAAAGATGTTTTACACTTGTTACTTTAGCAGATTTTTGACTTTTTCGCAATTCTGCTTTTAGTCATAGCCTCTTACTAAAGTTATAGTTCTTCAGGATAGAGTCGTTTTTTATCCCTAAACTGGTGGAAGAATAGCAAATATTAGTTAAATAATGGTTAAAGGTTTTAAGGGGGAATTTTGTGATATAGCTTGCGGATGGATGCCCAAATATGTCATCCCTCCGAGCGACCGGTGGGCGTGAGGAAGAGGGATCTTCTGAGTAATTTGAAGACCCCTAATTTCGCTCCTTTCAGTCGCTCAAGGGGTGACGGTTGTCGGATTTCGGTCGTTCCTCCCTCGAGGGGTGACGGGTTATTGTGGGCTTACGCCGATTGAGCGATGACGAGTAATATTGTTTCTCGCTTAAAGAGGGTGGCGGTTAAGGTAAAATAAAAAAAGACGCCTGCTTATAGGCGCCTTAAAGGTAGGCTGGTTGTGATTTAGTTGTTGGTAGAGCTTTGTTGCATGGTTACATCTTCTTCAATGGCAACAGCTTCCGGAGAATCATCTTCTATCGGGGCAACTTCAACCCCCGGATCTTGGGGGAGCGGTTGCATATCGTTATTGGTAGGTGTTGCACTTACGGTATATGATTCGATTATCATGACGCCGCTACTGTCGTCTGAATTTTGGTTGGGATTATTTTGATTACCGGTGTTGCCGGCAGATGCGTGTCCGGCAATCAATAGGGCAAACGCGCCTACAGATAATATACTTAAAAAAATTCTATTCATATTTTACCTCCTGTTTTGATAATGACGTGAGTGATGTAATCGCTGTTTTTGTTTTTTCAATAAGGTAAGCAAAATAAAACCCCGCCTTAAAAAAGACGGGGCGGATTTAAGATAATATTTTCACCCTCTCTGACGGCTTCGCCGCCATCTCCCCCATCAAGGGGGGAGATGATAGGTGGCGGATATTATTCTTTGTTCTTTAAAGCTTCACCTAAAGCTTCACCCAAAGAAGAACCGGCAGAGCCATTGGCAGAATATTCTTCAATAGCTTTCTTTTCTTCTTCTAATTCATAAGCTTTAACAGAAACGCCTAATTTGGCATTTTTACGATCAACAGAAGTCAACTTGGCTTCTAATACATCGCCTTCTTTATAGCTTAAGGGGTCATTGTTTTCTTTAGATAAATCAGCCTTTTTGATGGTAGCAGCAATGCCTTGAATCTTTACTTGAACAGATTTTTCATCTGAACCGGTAACAACAGCCTTAACAATATCACCTTTCTTTAAGGATTGTAAAGTCATGGCAATGTTGTTTTCAGACATTTGCTTAATACCTAAGCTGATGCGCTCTTTTTCTACATCAAAGTCAATAATTTTGGCTTGAATGGTCTGACCTTTGGTGTATTCCTTAACAGCTTCTTCTCCGGGTTGTTCCCAAGAAATGTCTGATAAGTGAATCATACCGTCAATTTCATCAGATAAACCGATGAACAAACCAAATTCAGTGATGTTCTTGATTTTGCCCTCAATGATTGAATCAATCGGGTGTTCTTCAATATAAGCAGCCCACGGATTTGGTGTGCATTGTTTAATGCCTAAGCTGATACGACGCTTGTCGGCATCAACTTCTAAGACCTTAACATCAACTTCTTCAGAGGTTGAAACAATCTTTCCGGGGTGAACATTTTTACGTGTCCAGCTCATTTCTGATACGTGAACAAGACCTTCAATGCCATCTTCTAACTCAATAAATGCACCGTAATCGGTGATGTTGGTAACTTTACCTTTGTAAATTTCACCAACTTTGTATTTATCAGCAACAGCTTGCCATGGGTCATTTTCTAATTGTTTCATACCAAGGCTGATGCGTTGAGTATCTTCATTGAACTTAATGATTTGAACTTTAACCGTCTGACCTAAAGATAATACTTCGGCTGGGTGGTTGATTCTCTTCCAAGAAATGTCGGTAACGTGCAATAAACCGTCTACACCGCCTAAGTCAATAAATGCACCGTATTCGGTTAAGTTCTTAACGATACCTTCAAGAACGGCACCTTCTTTGATGGTGTCAATCAACTCAGCGCGAGCGGCAGAACGTGTTTCTTCTAATACAACACGACGAGATACAACAATGTTACCGCGAACCTTGTCCATCTTTAAGATTTGGAACGGTTGAGAAATACCCATTAAAGGCGAAATGTCTTTAATCGGGCGGATATCAATTTGTGAACCAGGCAAGAAAGCGATTGCACCGTTCAAATCAACGGTAAAGCCGCCTTTAACACGACCAAAGATAACGCCGTTAACGCGTTCGTTGTTGTTCATCATCTTTTCAAGATCTTGCCATACTTCTTCACGACGAGCTTTTTCACGTGATAATACAATGTTGCCGTCTTTGTCTTCGTATCTGTCAACTAAAACTTCTACAACGTCGCCAACTTTTAATTCGTCATTTTTACCAAATTCACGAAGCGGAATGCGGCCTTCTGATTTAAGACCAACGTCAACGGTTGCATAGTCGTTTGCGATACGGATAACTTTACCTTTCATAACTGTGCCGACAATGCCTTTGTCGCCGAATTGTTCATTTAACAATTCTTCAAAATTTTCAGTCATTTCAGGGATTTTAATTTCTGCAGTATTTGCCATTATATTTGTATTTTCAAAAAATGCCAGACCTCAATAGGTGAGCGGACTTGCGCGAGTTAAAAACAAGGTTCTTTTGCCGCGCCGCAAAAAGAATTGTGTGATTCATAAGGGGGAAATTGAGAAAAGTCAAGAAAAAAGTGAGCGAAACGCTTTTAACTAAACCTTATGCGGCAACATCCTATAAATAAAATCACTTACGCAGTTTGGCAAAATACTGATAAACCAAGAAGCTAGTCGCATGGGGACTGGAAAGGCAATTAAGCCGACATTTTTTTCAATGCGTTTGGCAATCAATTCTGCTGCAGGTTCGGCTTCCATAAAAAACGGCATCGGACAAGTGTTTTTATCGGTAATGCGGGAGCGAACAAACCCAGGGCAAATGGTATTTACTTGGATATTATAAGGAAGCAGACAGCCTCGCAGAGCTTCTCCATAGGCTTTAACACAGGCTTTTGTGGCACTATATGACGGGCAAGCCGGTAAGCCGTGATATCCGGCAATAGAAGAAGTTATGGCTATGATTTTATCTGTATCTTTGCGCTTTTTATATATTTCAATGACGGGCGTTATGGTGTTTAAGACACCCATAATGTTGATATTAAACGTGTTATAAATGTTTTCAGGTGTTTCCTCTGTAGTTGATACGCCGGCATTGGCAAATACAAGATTTATAGGCGCCGTTTTTTCCGCTTCGGTTATCCATTGTTCCATAGCAGATTTGTCTGTTGTGTTGATTATTTTTGTTCTGATGCGGGCGTGACCGGCTTCTTGGCAAGATTTTGCTACAGTTTTTAAGCGATATTCATTTCTGCCGCAAATAAAGAGATTTTCGGTTTCTTTTTGTTTGGCGTAATAAAGAGCTAAAGCCTCGCCGATACCTGATGATGCGCCCGTAATTAAGATGTTTTTGATAATCATTTATAAAAATCCTTGAAATATAGCTTTGTTTGTGTATCTTTAAGTGTATTAAATCATGATTTTTTAAATACGCAACTGTTTTGAGGTGAAATATGGAGCATTTAAATCGTTACAGAAAAGGCACAATGTTTATTTTTTCGGGACCGAGCGGTTGCGGTAAAAGTTCCATTATTAAACGGGTATTGGCTGAAGTTGATGATATTAATCTTTCGGTTTCGGTTACAACACGCGCCATGCGTGAAGGAGAACAGGAAGGGGTTGATTATTATTTTATCGATGAGGCTAAGTTTAAGGAGTTAGTTAAAGATGAGGCGCTTTATGAATATGTGGACTCGGATTTCGGACCCAAATACGGCACGCCTAAGGAGGCGGTTAATAAGTGGCTGGATGAAGGAAAAGACGTTATTTTAGATTTGGATTATCCGGGGGTTTTACAATTAAAGGCTTGTGCGGTAGACAGAATCAAAACAATTTCTATATTACCACCGTCCCTTAAAATTTTGCGTGAAAGATTGATTAACAGAAAAACTGATTCGATGGAAACAATAGAGCGTCGGATGTCTATGGCAGAAAAGCGTGTAAAAGAAAGCACTTTTTATGATTATATCGTTGTAAATGATGATTTAGATACAGCTGTTAGTGAGGTAAAAAGTATTATTTTAGCGGCACGAGTAGAAACAAAGAAACTGTATCAATGGGATGAATTTGTTAAAAAAATAGTGGAAGATTAAGCAATGCAAAAAATTTATAATTCTATTACAGAAATGGTTGGTAATACGCCATTGTTGCGTTTAGGGAATCTTGCCACGAAATATAAATTAAATGCGGAAATTCTGGCTAAATGCGAAATGTATAATCCGATATTTTCGGTTAAAGACAGAGTTGCCTTGGCGATGATTGAGAAAGCTGAAAAAGAAGGTGTTAACAAGGATACGGTATTTGTTGAGGCAACATCAGGTAATACGGGAATCGGGTTGGCCGGTATATGTGCCTCAAGAGGATATAAGCTTATTATTGTTATGCCGGAAAATATGTCAGAAGAACGGATTAAGCTTATCCGTCATTTTGGAGCGGAAGTTATTCTAACTCCCAAAGAAGACGGCATGCAAGGTGCTATAAATAAAGCCGCTCTGTTAAAGGAACGTAATCCGAATGTGGTTATATTAAACCAATTCCAGAATGAAGCGAATCCAAATGCGCATAGAATGGGGACCGCAATGGAAATATTAGAAGGCACTGGTGGGCTTTTTGACGCAATTGTAGCGGGGGTTGGAACTTCCGGAACAATTACAGGTATTGCTTCGGTTTTAAGGTCATACAATGAGGATTTGTATGTGGCGGCTGTAGAGCCTTTTGGAAGTGCTGTTTTAAGCGGAGAAACTAAAGGTGCACATAAAATACAAGGAATTGGAGCAGGTTTTGTGCCTCCTTTATATGATAAGAACTTGGTAAATGAAGTTATAAAAATAACAGATACAGAGGCCATTGAAATGGCAAAGACGGTTGCTAAAACCGAAGGCTTAGAAATAGGCATATCTGCCGGTGCGGCAGTTTGTGGTGCGGTAGCGTTGGCCAAGAAAAAAGAGTTTATAAATAAAAAAATAGTAGTTATATTACCGGATAATGCCGAAAGGTATCTGTCGACAGGCTGTTTTTGAGGTGATTGAAAGATGATGAAACCAAATTCTATTTTAGGCTCATATCTGTTTAAACAGGCAATTTTAAACTTTTTGTTTGTTTTAGCGGTTATTTCGGCCGTCATTATGGTTTTTGATATGATAGATATTTTGCGTCGCGTATCGGGGCGACATGAAGTCGGTTTAGATTTTTTAATTCAATATGTGGTGGCAAAATTGCCGGAGACAGTTGATAAGGTTATTCCTTTTATTGTTATGATTTCAACAATGATTACTTTTTGGCGGTTAAGCAAGGCTAATGAATTTGTTATTATTCGTGCAGCTGGCGTTTCTATATGGGGTGTATTAATGCCGGTTTTATTAGCTGTTTTGTTTATAGGATCTTTTTGGGTGGCTCTTGTTAATCCGATTTCAGCGAAGATGCATGAAGTAAAAGAAACTCTTTCTTATAGACTTTCTACCAATAATCCCCATGCGTTTCTTTTTTCAAACAAAGGTCTCTGGATAAGAGAGGCAGAGGATAATGGGAATATCGCCATAATTAATGCTTCAGGACTGAATTTACAAAACGGCGTATTATGGCTTAATGATGTGAGTATTATTGAAGTTGATGAGAGGACGCAAGTTAAAAAACATATAGAAGCTTTTGTGGCAACGCTTGAAGAAGTTGAAAATGATTCGAAGGATGCCAAAAAAGGCTTATTAAATCTAAAAGATGTTCATATTTATCAGTCAGGAAAGCAGGCAGAAATTCTTAATAGCTTAAATTATCCGACAAATATAAATATACAGAGGATAAAAGATAATTTTGTTGATCCGGAAGCAATTTCATTTTGGAATTTACCGGATACAATTGAATTTTATGAGAATTCCGGTTTTTCTATTGTTCGTTACAAAATGCGCTATTTGAGTTTAATAGCCTTACCGTTTTTGTTGATGGCTATGGTTTTAGTAGCAGGTCTTTTCTCTCTTAAAGCAAGCCAGCGTCAGGGTGGTGTGCTGATAATGATTGTTTTAGGTATTGCTACGGGATTTACGGTTTATTTTACTTCACAAATTATTTCAACGTTTGGGTTTAACTCATATATACCTGTATGGTTTGCCGTCTGGGCTCCGGCAATTGTGATTGCGTCTATCAGTATTTCAGTATATCTCCAAAGAGAGGAATAATTAAAAGGTAAAATTTTGGTGTCAAATCGTGAATGGAAGCCTTATGGCAAAATTCATTTACTATCTTGTAAACTAAAATTTTTGCCAAAGAACATTCATTTCTATCCACGCAAAATTTTCAGCTAAAAGCTTGTTGAAGGTTAGATGAATTTCTCCACTTTTAAGTGTGCAAAGAAAAGTGTCTTATTTCATTAAATTTGTTATTTCTTCAGGGATTTTAGTCGGACGCATGGTGGCTAAACTCAAAAATACAAGGGTGATTTCAATTTCTGCCAATACGGTATCGCCACGATAAAGTTTTTGTTCCATTTTTGCAGAAACACCTTTTAACTCAGTCACTTTGCAGGTAATGTTTAAGGCATCATCAAGTTTTGCCGGTGATTTATAGTTGATATGCAATTCTCTTACGACAAAGCCAATGCCTTGTTCTTTGAGCATTGTTTGTTGGTCTATACCTAAATGGCGCAGATATTCGGTGCGAGCGCGCTCGGCAAATTTTAAGTAATTGGCATAATAAACAATCCCACCGGCATCTGTATCTTCATAATAGATACGGACTGGGAAAGAAAATGTTTTATCTTCAAATAGTTTGCCTTTAATTGTATCTGTTTCATATGCCATGGTTAAATTCCTAAATCATCCATAAAACTAAATTGACTGTTATCGGTTTTGAATTTTTTAAATCCCAGATACCTACAACCTTGTTCTGATAAAACTCTGCCGCGCGGTGTGCGTTGTAAAAAGCCGAGTTTTAACAAATATGGTTCTATCACTTCTTCTATCGTGTCGCGTTCTTCTGAAAGTGCTGCGGCAAGTGTATCTGCACCGACAGGTCCTCCGCCATAATTCTTGGCAATGCAATTTAAGTAACGACGGTCAAATTCATCTAAGCCGTAATCATCCACATCAAGGAGCTTTAAGGCCTTGTCTGCAATAACCGAATCGATTTCTTTATTTCCGGCAACGGCACTAAAATCACGCACGCGTTTTAGTAAGCGTCCGGCAATACGGGGAGTGCCGCGTGAGCGCTTGGCTATTTCCATGGCACCGTCGTTTGATATGGGCATATTTAAAATATGTGCACCACGCAAAACAATTTTTTGCAAATCTTCGTGGTTATAGAAATCCATTCTTAAGGGAATACCAAATCTCTCACGAAGAGGGGTAGAAACCAAGCCTGAACGGGTTGTTGCTCCAACTAAAGTAAATGGTTGTAAATCTATTTTGACCGATCGCGCAGAGGGGCCTTCACCGATGATAATATCTAACTGAAAATCTTCCATGGCGGAATATAAAACCTCTTCTATGGCTGGGTTGAGGCGGTGGATTTCATCAATAAATAAAACATCGCGTGCTTCTAAGTTGGTTAAAATTGCCGCCAAATCACCGGATTTTGTTATCATTGGGGCTGAAGTTGCTTTAAATCCGACACCTAATTCTTTAGAGATAATGTTAGACAGAGTGGTTTTACCTAATCCCGGCGGACCATAAAGTAAAACATGATCAAGCACTTCACCTCGGCTTTTTGCCGATTCAATAAATACTTTTAAGTTTTGGCAGACTTTATCTTGTCCGACAAATTCATCTAAAGTTGTAGGGCGTAGGCTCACTACCATTGCAGATGCTTCGTCTGCTGATATTTTATCGGCGCTTAATATTCTTTCCTTTTCATCAAGCATAAAAGCGTTCTCCTATTGATTAAATTCTTTCAAGGCTAAACGAATGAGTGTGCCCAGGTCCGCATCGGGATTTTTTAAGCAAACTTCTGATGCTACGCGGTAGGCTTCTATTTTCTGGTAGCCGAGATTGGTTAAAGCAGAGGTTACATCTTCGGTTTTGGTATAAGTTTGGTCGGTTTCCGGCTCAGGTGTGGATTTGGCAGATGATTTTGTTTCTTTAGGATCGTCAGTTTCATCCATATTAGCATTGAGCTCTTTTCCGTTCATATATTCTACAGGAATAGTAACAATTTTATCTTTTAATTCTGTTACCAAACGAGCAGCAAGTTTGGGGCCAACACCGGCGGCACGCAAAAATGATGACTTATCTTGAGCAGCAACGGCTTGCGAAAGTTGTGCAGGCGATAGCACGCTTAAGATATTTAGGCAAACTTTACCGCCGACGCCTTGGATTTTGGTTAGGGTGTTAAACCACTCCTTTTCCCAAGGAGATTGAAAACCAAATAGGGTAATGCTATCTTCTTTAATAACTGTTTCTATCAATAATGCGGCGTAATCTCCTTGTTTTAATTTAGAAAGAGAGCGAGAAGACATATTTACAAGGTATCCGACGCCATTGACGTCTATAATACAGCAATCTTCACCGATATTATCTATTACGCCTTTTAGTTTTGCTATCATGTTTATTTCCTCTTTTTATAGCGTTAGTTTAGGGGGATTAAAACTTTGCTTCAAGAGTTTTTTTGAGGATACCCCTTTTTTTTGATAGATTGAAGGTTATATGTGGGTGGTATTTGATATAACCAAGAGGTGAAATATGAAAAAAATATGTGGTAGTTTGTTGATGATTAGTTGCTTATGTAATTCTTGCGGATGTAATGCAATGGCTACGGAGATTAGTTTAGCAAAAGAGTATCAGAGTTATAAGAATTATCTCAATAAGCAGTATGGTCTTGACTATAGTATTGACATGTCGGTTTTAGAACAAAGGACAGCACCAAGCGGCAAAAGTAATGCTGTGCAAGCGTATATTTATCCGTCGTTTACTTGGCAAACTTTTGATAATCAATACGGAACAGGAACGTTAAATTTTGCATATACAATTATTCGTTACGGTAATCATAATGCCGGAGATTTGGCAAATAATTCCGGTTTTGTGACACCAATAAATGATTATTCTGATAAGGAAAATGAATTTAATGAGTTGTATTATACTTATCAATTAGGCGGAGATTGGAATTGGTTGACGCTGGGTATCGGTCAATTTCCGATTTATAATTTTGACGGCACGCAATATGATGCTAATCAGCAGGTTAATTTCTTAAATGAAGCTTTAGCACAAAACGCTTCGCAAACTTATACGCAATCAGGACTTGGTATGTATGCTCAAATTACACCAAATGAAGAGTGGAGCTTTGCATTTGGCGGACAGGACGGCACAAATATTGATGCTCAAAGCATTCGAGTGAACAATTTAAGTGAAGAGCATTATACAACATTCGGATATGTGGCTTATACACCAACAATCAAAGGTGTCGGACAATCAGAGATATCAATTTTGGTATATAATCAGCCAAATGTTAAAGAGCAACCTGAAACAACAAATGGTTGGTCACTCAACCTTTCGCAAAATATCGGTGAAAAATTAGCACTTTTTGCACGTGTTAATGAAACAAGCGGAAGTGTTGCAGATATCAGGCAATCTTGGGTGTTGGGGGGTGTATATAATAATCCGCTTAACAGAAACAGTTTAGATCAAATCGGATTAGCTTATGCTTATAATAAACTTGATGAAAAAGCGATAGGTACTCCCTTAGAACATAAAGCTGAGCAAATAGTTGAAGCTTATTGGGCGTGGGGAGTTGGTGATATGCTGACCATAACGCCTGATGTGCAGTTATACATCAATCCAGCACTTAACCAAAAGTCTGATTACGGTTTTGCCACCAGTCTCCGAGCGACGGTATTTTTCTAATAAAACAAAGTTTAAATACATTGTTTGCAACATAACTCTTTGCTTTGTGCGAGGAGTTATATTTTTTAAATACATTGTTTAAAAACAACATATAAAAAATATACATTACAAATTTAACATTTTCGTTGTGCATTAGTCGGTTTTCTTGCTTTTTATCTTAAAAGAAATGCGCATAATTAGGTCAACTGATTTTATTTAAGGAAAAGATAATGCGCAAATTCTTGTTTATTTTAATGATTCTTTGTATTTCTGCTTGCCAATCAAAGCAGGTTATTGTGCCGGCGGTGGTGCATAATATTAACACAACGCAAGAGGTGGTGGTTGAAAAAGCTCATTTACCAATTATCGGGGAGGTAGAACCGATTTATTTCTTACCAATGAAATCACCGTTTTATGCGAGAATTGATACAGGGGCCACGATATCATCTTTAGATTGTAAAGATGTCGAATATTTTGAGCGTGACGGGGAAAAATGGGTTTCATTTAAGCTTGTTAACAGAAAAAGCAAAGAAGAACATGTTTTTGAAAAGAAGATAGAGAGCGCTTATCGGGTTCGTCGAATTAACGAAGATGAACATCGAAAGGCTGTTAAAATGGATATCAAAATGGGAGGTGAGACCTTTACGGCAACCTTTACTATCGCAGACCGTTCAAGTTTTGATTATCAGGGTTTAGTTGGGCGTAATATTCTAACCGGTCGGTTTATTGTTGATACATCAACATCTTATACTTTGAACTAATAAAGAGGGTTACTATGAAACTAGCACAAATTTTTAGCGTCAGAAAATCGTTAACATATCTTTTGATTTTATCCATGATTTATGCGGCACACAGTATTTATTTTAAGGTTAAGTATTGGGGGTTTTCTTTTTCACCTAAAGAAGTGACTGATATTTGGACGGTTGATGCAAAAATTTCTTTTGATGCGGTGGATGATAAAACGCGCGTTATACTTTCGGTTCCCAGTCAAAACAGCCGGTTTAATATATTGAGTGAGGAAGTGGTGGCTAACGGGTATAGAATTACTCAAGACAGAGAAAAAAACAGAGTTGTTTTTGATGGCAAAGGTAAAAAAGGTCGGCAAAATATGTATTATCGTTTAAGCCTTTATAAAGATGCTAAGCCCAGTGTCGTTAGAGATGTTCCGCAAAAATTAGAAAGGCCGATTTTAGAAGAAGAAGAAAAAATGCAAATGACCAAGATTTGGGAATTGGCTCAACTTCAGGAGGGAGACAAAGTTCAAAAAGCCATTAAAGTGGTTAATCAGGAAATGGCTAATCCGTCAATGAGTTTGGTGTTACCCTTAAAGCACACGGCAAAGGAGTTTGCAGAAAAGTTGATACAAATTTTAGCATATAAAAGAATTCCGGCGCGTATTGCTCGAGCAGTTAAATTGGAAGAGGGTAAAAAGACAGAAAAACCCGGTATAATGATTGAGGCTTATGTTGACGATTCCTGGAAATTATATGATTTAAATACAGCAAAAATAGGTTTGCCAAATAATTGGATTGTTTTTCAGCGCGGCGGGGTGTCGCTTTTAGATGTGCGTGGTGGTGAAAATTCTAAAGTTATGTTTTCAGTGTTGAAATCTGTGGCAACGCCGATGAAAATGGCTGAGCATAGAGCAAAATCCAATCAGGCACTTTCACAATATAAATATTCTATTTATACATTGCCGGTGTTAGAGCAAAATACGTTAAAATGGTTGATGATTTTTCCGTTAGCTATTTTGGTGGTGGTCATTTTGCGAAATGTTATTGGGGTTACAACCATGGGAACATTTACACCGATGTTGCTTGCTATGTCATTGGTTAAAACCGGATTTGTAGAGGGGCTTATTTGTTTTTCTATTATGATATTCTTAGGGTTGGTTATGCGTGCGGTTGTGGCAAAGCTTAATTTACTTTTAGTGCCGAGAATTTCATTTGTGGTGATTTTTGTGATATTGCTCATTCAGCTTTTAACGATTGTCGGATATCGACTTGATTCCGGATTAGTCAGCTCGGCGATATTCTTTCCTATCATTATTACGGCATGGATTATTGAGCGTGCATCTATTACATGGGAAGAAGAAGGAGCCAGAAATACTATAAAAGAAATTTTAAATACGCTGTTAACTGCGGTGGTTACTTATTTTGTTATCAGCAATGAAACGGTGCGCCATGTGATGTTTGCATTTAATGAGCTTAATGTTGTGATTATGTTTATTGTGATGTTGCTTGGTACATATACCGGATATCGCTTAACGGAAATTACCAGATTTGCTCCGCTTGTTAACAAGGATTAAAAAAATGCTTAATTGGTTTAAGACAGTAAAAGCGCTCAAGGAAAAGGGTGTATTAGGGATGAATGACCGAAACTATTCGGTGATTGCCAAATACAATGATCGCTCGCTTTATACGCTTGTTGATGATAAGGTTAAAACAAAACAGTTAGCCAATAATATCAATATCAGCACACCGAAGATGATTGGTATTATCGAGCATCAGTATGAAGTTAAAAACCTTGTTAAAATTGTTGAAGGATACAAAACTTTTGTGATTAAACCGGCACATGGTAGTGGTGGCAAAGGTGTTTTGGTTATTAAAGATTTTGACGGAGAAAAGTTTTATAGCGCCTCAGGTGAAGTCTTGACTTTTAAGCAGGTTTATCAGCACGTTTCTAATACGCTCAGCGGTCTATTTTCATTAGGCGGACGCTATGATGTAGCCTTGATAGAAGAAACGGTTAATTTCAGTGATGTGTTTAAGAATTTCAGTTATCATGGTATCCCTGATGTGCGCGTGATTGTGTATAAAGGCTTTCCGGCAATGGTGATGATGCGCCTTGCCACAAAAGAATCGGACGGTAAGGCAAATCTGCACCAAGGCGGTGTAGGCGTCGGACTTGATGTTAAAACAGGTGAAACACTTAAAGCGGTGTTACACAATAAACCGGTCACAATTCATCCGGATACAGGAGCCAACCTTATGGATTTGAAAGTGCCGTTTTGGCGTGAACATTTGCTTATCGGGGCTCTGGCTTATGATATGACAGGGCTTGGCTATTTAGGGGCGGATATTGTTTTAGATAAAAATCGCGGACCGATGATGCTAGAGATTAATGCACGTCCGGGGCTTGCGATACAAATTGCCAATGGTTTAGGACTTAAAACGCGTTTGGAAGAAATTGATAAACATTATCCTTTAGGGCTTTCGGCAGAAGAGCGTGTGGATTTTGTCTTGAATAATTAGAAACCGGAACCTACATAAGAAGTAAATGTTATTTTTGGAGGTGTGTTATGGTTAATGTTTTAGAAAAAAGCAAAACAATCAGTTTAGATAAAAGTGAAACAAAGAATCTCGGTATGGAAGAAAAGAAAAAGCTTGGTGTGAGTGAAACAAGGGGAAAAAAGATGAAACATTCGTATAATGTTAAAGATGCGGAAAATGCATTAGTGATGAAATTAAAAGACGGCGAAGTTGTGATAGAGATGTTTCCGGATGCGGCGCCTAACCATGTTGCGCGGATTAAAGAACTTGTGCGCCAAGGTTTTTATAACGGTTTAAAATTTCATCGGGTGATAGAGGGCTTTATGGCGCAAACAGGTTGTCCGTTAGGCACAGGTACCGGTGGTAGCGGTAAAAAACTTAAAGCCGAGTTTAATAAAATTCCGCATAAACGTGGTATTGTTTCTATGGCAAGAGCGATGAATCCGGATTCTGCCGATAGCCAGTTCTTTATCTGCTATGCTGATTGTCCGCATTTGGATGGACAATATACGGTTTGGGGACAAGTTGTTTCCGGTATGGAATTTGTTGATAAGATTAAAAAAGGTGGCGGCTATAACGGAATTGTTTATGAGCCGGATGAGATTATCAGTATAGATGTGATTGCTGATTTATAGTCTTGCAAAAAAATATTTATATGATAAGTTTTGCGTGTTAGCGATTATTATCATATAATGAGGTTTTTGATTGCTGATAAAGCGTTCTTTGACAGATTAAGTGTGTTCAAGGGCAAGAAGGGCGATTATTTGAGATACGTCGGATTTACGATCTTAACGGGCATAATAAATGTCTTAAAAAAGTTATTTTACGAAGTCGGTATAAACGGAAGCACAAAAGTATTGCTAAATGAACACGCATTTTGACAGTTGAGATGAAGAGTTTGATTTTGTTAGAAATAGCAAAACAAGCTCTTCTTTTTTTGTGTTTAAGTTTGAAACGGTTGACAAGGGGAAAAGTTTTTTCTAAACTCTAGCAAAATTTATTATAAAGAGGGTAATATGCAAGACGTTATTTTAACTGGAGACCGACCGACCGGTAAATTGCACTTAGGGCATTATGTCGGCTCGCTTAAACGGCGTGTGATAATGCAAAATAGCGGTCAATATGATAAGATTTTTATTATGATTGCCGATGCGCAGGCGTTAACGGATAATGCCGATGATGTGAATAAGGTGCGGAATAATATTTCTAATGTGGCGCTGGATTATCTTGCTTGCGGATTAGACCCTAAAAAATCAACCATATTTATTCAATCGCAGATACCGGAGCTTTGCGAACTTTCTTTTTATTATATGAATTTGGTAACGGTATCCCGTTTGCAACGTAATCCGACGGTTAAAAATGAAATTCAAATGCGTGGGTTTAAACAGAGTATTCCGACCGGATTTTTCTGCTATCCGATAAGTCAGGCGGCTGATATTACTGCGTTTAAGGCAAATCTGGTGCCGGTTGGGGAGGACCAGTTGCCGATGATTGAGCAAACGCGTGAAATTGTGCGTTCGTTTAACACGCTTTATAAAGAGGTGTTGATAGAACCGCAAGCTGTTTTGCCGGATAATGCTTTGTGTTCACGTCTCCCCGGGCTTGACGGTGCGGCAAAGATGAGTAAGTCTTTGGGTAATTGTATTTATCTTGCTGATACGGCAAATGAGATTAAGAAGAAAGTGCAAACGATGTTTACAGACCCTCAACATTTGCATGTAGAAGATCCGGGGCATTTAGAGAATAATGCCGTGTTTACCTATTTGGATGCGTTTTGTAATGATGAACATTTCAAAGCTTTTTTGCCGGCTTATGCTAATTTGGATGAATTAAAAGCGCATTATTGTCGTGGTGGTCTTGGGGATGGCACGGTTAAGAAATTTTTGACCGAGATTTTGCAAGCTGAGCTTGGCCCAATCAGAGAAAGACGCGAAGAATACGCTAAGGATTTGGGCGAAGTATTTAATATGCTAAAAATCGGTAGCGAAAAAGCAGAAGCCGTTGCCGCTCAAACTCTTGATGAGGTTAAAACCGCAATGGGTATTAACTATTACAAGACAAATGCTTTAAAATAAGGTATCAATATGGCAAAAGCTGATGAAAATATACCTTTTTCTCCGATTTTGATTATGGAGTTTGTGCGCCAAGTTACGGTGGCACGGTTCTTAAATGCTGAAAATACGGATGATTTAGCGGTTAAATTTAAATTGCCAAAGAAGTATTATGAGGAGATTAAAGCATTTCCGCTCAAGGCGCAGACAATCAGACTTGATATTGATTATGATGAAAAAAAAGAAATTTTGACAGTTAAAGCCGATGATGTATTGGTTAAGCGATTTAAGGAACAAAAATCGCAGGTGGAAATTGCCAATAAATATGAAGGGCAGTATGCCGAGCGGTATAAACAGTTTATAGAAATTGTTGAATAGCAAAACCCCTGCCTTAAAGACAGGGGTTTTACTTAAACTTGAGAGATACTACCGTTCTTATCCAGTTTTCCGTAGAGCGTTTGCTCATTGGGGATGATGCGGTAGATACGCACCTTTTCTTGCTCCTCGCAGGTGACATCGCAGTCGGTTGCGATGAACTTCTCCCCCGGTTTGACGTAGATTTTCAGAGCTTCACCGGGAGCAAAGGAGTAGGTCTTTTTGTCAATGATGACGGTCGCCTTTTTAACGGGGACGTTGGCAGGGTATAAGCCTCCACCGTCCGGAACAATACTGAACATACCGTCTTTTACATCATATTTTGCGCCGGCAACGCACTCCACAAAGTTGGGGTATTGCGGGCGAACCGAGAATGGGAAAATTCTCTTTAATCCGCTCACGGTTGTCAATCTCCAATCGGTAGAGGATATAAAGTTTCTGCCGTTGTGACCAATGACGATAGCAATCTTGGCGTCTTTCATCTCTTCACCGAGCATAAAGCCAGTGCACTTCTTTACCTGTTCTACGTTATTATAGACAGGATTAAAGGTTTCTTGCATTCTTTCCATAATACTATGTTTTTAATTTGTAAGTAATTGAGTAATGGCGCAAGTATGCTATTTTTTTACTTTTTTGTCAATAGAGTTTTTATGGCGATTTATGGGGTAAATTAAAATACCTCGTAAAATCAAAGTTTTTTACTGAAATGCTTGATATTTATTTTTTTTTGTTATAAGAAAGGGAAAAATTAATTTCGGGTTTGATGCCTTTAACGTTGTTTAGAGGCTTTTTTTAAGGAATAAATTAGTTATGAGTATTAGAAATATTGCGATTATTGCGCACGTTGACCATGGTAAGACAACGTTGGTAGATGGATTGTTACGGCAGAGTGGCACGTTTCGTGATAATCAAAAAGTGGCAGAATGCGTGATGGATAGTAATGATTTGGAGCGTGAACGCGGTATTACTATTCTTTCAAAATGCACATCTGTTGAGTGGAAAGGCACAAACATCAATATCGTAGATACACCGGGACACGCGGATTTTGGCGGTGAAGTTGAGCGTATTTTATCTATGGTTGATGGCGTTGTTTTGTTGGTTGATTCATCAGAAGGGCCGATGCCGCAAACAAAATTTGTTTTAGGTAAAGCGCTTAAAATCGGATTAAAGCCGATTGTGGTTATCAACAAAGCAGATAAAGCCGATGCGCGTCCGGATGAAGTGTTAAACGAAATATTTGATTTATTTGTGAGCCTGGATGCTAATGATGAACAGCTTGATTTTCCGGTTTTATATGCTTCAGGGCGTAACGGTTGGGCGGTTAAAGAATTAACTGATGAAAAGAAAGATTTAACGCCGTTATTTGAGTTAATTTTATCTTATGTGCCGGAGCCGGAATGTGACTTATCCAAACCGTTTTCTATGTTGGCAACAACTTTGGAGGCAGATAAATTTGTCGGTCGTATTTTAACCGGTAAAATCCATAGCGGCACATTGAAAGTTAATGATGCGGTTAAGGTTATCAATAAGGACGGTGAAGTTGAGCGCACACGTATTACCAAAATTATGGCTTATAAGGGGCTTGAACGTGTGGCACTAAATGAGGCGCATGCCGGTGATATTGTCGCAGTTGCAGGTATTGTAAAAGGCACGGTTGCTGATACGATTTGTGCGCCGGAAGTAGAAGATTTCATTAAAGCTCAGCCGATTGATCCGCCGACGTTGGCAATGACTTTTTGTGTAAATGATTCACCTCTTGCCGGACGTGAGGGCGATAAAGTTACTTCGCGTATGATTTGGGATAGATTGCAAAAAGAGGCAGAGTGTAATATTGCGCTTAAAATTTCCAGAACCGATACCACAGACGCTTTTGAAGTTGCCGGTCGTGGTGAATTGCAATTGGGTGTTTTGATTGAAACAATGCGTCGGGAAGGATTTGAGCTTTCTATTTCTCGTCCACGCGTGTTGTTCCATAAAGATGAAAACGGTAATCTCTTGGAGCCGATTGAGGAAGTTGTAGTTGATGTGGATGATGAATTTTCCGGCACAGTCGTTGAAAAATTGAGCCAGCGGAAAGCGGAATTATTGGAGATGATTCCGTCACAAGTCGGCAATAAGACACGTCTTATTTTCCATGCACCGTCCAGAGGTCTTATCGGTTATCACTCCGAATTTTTAACCGATACGCGCGGAACCGGTGTAATGAACCGAATTTTTTATGGTTATGAACCATATAAAGGTGAGATTGAAAGCCATCGTAATGGGGTGTTGATTTCCAGTGAAGATGGTGTGGCAATAGCTTATTCGTTATGGAAGTTGCAAGACCGTGGTCCGATGTTTATTGAACATAACAGTCCGGTTTATGTGGGCATGATTATCGGTGAGCATACCAAGTCTAATGATTTGGAAGTTAATCCGACCAAGTCTAAGCAATTAACCAACATTCGTGCTGCCGGTAAAGATGAAGCGATTGACCTTGTGCCGCCGCGGAAGATGTCTTTGGAGCAAGCACTTTCATATATTCAACAAGATGAGTTATTGGAAGTAACACCAAAGTCTTTGAGATTAAGAAAGAAAATTCTTGATCCGCTTGTTCGTAAAAGATCAAGAAACAGCGTGGAAGCATAGGATTTTTGCTAAAAAGTAGAAAAAGACTCGCGCGGTGTGAAAGCCGGCGAGTTTTTTGTCTATTTGCGGCTTGACAAATATGATTCTAAATGTTATAAGAAATTTTGTGAGTGAGGCAAGCGCTCGGAATGTCCGCCAAAGGGTTCATTGCTATTTAATTTAGTTTACATAGGTTTCTTTTGATGACTTATCAAGCTCATCGGACAGGCAATAGATAAGTTGTTAGAAAGGAATTTCTTATGCAAGAATATATTGAAGTCTTCCGTCGCGAAGCAAAATCTTTACTTAAAAACTTCCGTAATAATGATAAAAATGCCGTTGCCAGATGTCAGGCTATATTTGGTGATAAATCTGATTTGTCTTTGATGAGTATGCAACACGTTATTGCCAAAGAATATGGTTTTAACGATTGGAATGAGTTGCAAAAGGCAGAGAGTTGGCAGCAGGCAGAGGCTTTGGTTAAATCTAAGAATAGGGAATTTGTGTCTCCATTTAAGTTGTGGCATGGCGGTAGAATTGTTACCGGTTATGAAAAAGGAAACTATCCATTACATAAACCCGAAGATTATCGGATTGATATGAAAAATTTTGTTAACGTATCAGGGTTTCCGGATCTTTCTTTTGAGCATTTGGATGTGTCTGAATATGATTTATCTAAGTTAAATATCTTGAATGTGCGGTATGCCGAGGATACAAAGTGGCCGGAAGATAGTGCTAAATTGCCTAAAGGTTTTAAGCCAAAAGAATTTTTGGAGTATCGTAAAAATCCGGGGCTTGGTATTCGTCAGCTCCACAAGCAGGGAATTGACGGCAGAGGTCGCAAAGTTGCCATTATTGATTCATTTCGTTTGTTTGACCATTTGGAATATCATAATCAGCTTAAAGGATATGGAGAAATTCATATTGATCCTGAAAATTATAGTGGTGGCAGTTTGGGAGGCTTTGTTTCATCGTTGGTTGGTAAAACTTGCGGTGTGGCACCAAAGGCTGAGGTTTATTGCTATGCGGTGGATAATACGAATCGGACACAGGTTTATTATGCTGAGGCAATTCGAAAAGTTTGTGAACTACACAAAAAACTGATTAGTGAGGGGAAAGGCGGTATTGATGCCATTTTAACAATTAAGGCAATTTCTTCAGAGCTTTTTAAGGAAGAAGAAGGATATGCAGAAGCGCTCCAAGCGGCAGAAGAGGCTACAAAGTTAGGTATTTGGTGTCGGATTGGGCCGGCTCGGTTTAAGGAGCATGGAATGTGGCGCGAAGAGCGAATTTGCTGCAAAGCTGATGGTGATGTTGATAACCCTAATGATTTTATCTTAGATGAGTATTCCGTGCTTAACCGGACGCCACTTCAGCAAGAGGACTTGTTTCACAATTCGCTTTGTTTTCCCGGAGGTGGTTGGACAATCGCACTTGGTGTTAAGATGAATGAATATGTGTTTAGCTCTAAAAACGGGCCGTATATGGCAGCATATGCGGTTGGTTTATATCTCTTGGCGAAGAGTGTAAGACCGGATTTAGAGCCTGAGGAATATTGGCGGCTGGGGATAGAAACCGGCGATTTCAAAAAAGGAATCGGCACAATCGTTAACCCGCAACGCTTAATTAACGAATTGAGGAAATAATAGAGGTATAATAGCGGGGAGAGCCATGTCTCTCCCCATGATGAAAGGACTTGATATGAGTGAGGTTAAGGTAGAAATTGCGACAGTAGAAGACGCTGAAGATATTGCAAAGATTGCGTATCAGGTAGCAAAAATGCATGATGAGGCAATGCCAGAGTATTTTAAGACGGTTGTTGAAGATGAGCAATTAAGAAATATACGAGAAATGCTTAATGATAATAAAATAACGGTGTTTAAGGCTGTTTGTGAGGGGAAAATCTGCGGATTTTTGTTTTTGGAGATGATACATCGGCAAAGCAAGGGGCTGATGTTTTCTAAATTAGGCTATGTTCTTAATTTGGGTGTTGATGAAGTGTATCGCGGTCAGGGAATCGGCACAGCGTTAATAGCTTTTGCCGAAAAACATGTGCGTGAACAGGGCGGTGAGGCGCTTGATTTAAATGTTTTTGCATTTAATAAAGATGCCATAAGGCTCTATGAGCGTTTGGGGTATGAGGTTATTGATGTTTCCATGAGGAAAGTTTTAGGGTAAATTCAGCCTTTTTAATCACAATTTATAAAAAAAAAGAATCAAATAGAATCGGTGCAGATGGATTGCTGTGTCGCTTTGCTTCTCGTTCCCCCTCCGGCTCCCCACCAGTGGGGCGTGACATCATTGAAGGTCGCTTATCAATCGGGCTTACGCCGATTGAGCGATGACGTGTAATATCGTTTCTTGCTTAAAGTTGGCGGGTTTTGTTATTTTTCCGAAAATTTTTTATTTGTTTTTAAACTTTTTTAAATTAACATCAGGCTGTGCTTAGAAAATTTTTTTATGTGCTTATACAATAATTTAAAAAGGCTTATGAGAAGGAGACTATTTCATGAAATATACAAAATCCGCAATAGGACTTTTGAACGCACGTTACAGAAGTGTGTTAAAAAAGTGCCTTTTAATTAACCTTGGAATTTTTGCACTTGGTGCTGTTGCCGCCACTCCGGCTATGGCGGATGTAGATGATGACGAGACGAATATAATGATTTTTCCAGAAAAATCTACTGGTGAAATACGATTTTATAGTGCTGATGACGATGGTGACCCTGAAAATTTAATAGCACGTATTGACAGGCACGGAAATATCTTTGTTCGTGAAGTAGTTGCTACTAATGGTTTACAATCCGGTGCTGGTGATGATTTTTTTTGGGTTGATTCTGCGAATCACAAAGTTAACATGGGTGCCAATACTAAAGCCAGTTTTCAGGAAGTATTGGAGATACCTTCCATTTCTGTTATTGGTTCGCATACAACCCCATGGGCCGACGGAACTCCTTTAGCTGGTAAAACAATCGGTAAAAATGATACATCAACAGATATCACTATTGTTGGGGGCTTAGATTTATTAAACACCGCCACTAAAAACAATACAGATGCTATTAAAGACAATGCAGATGCTATTAAAGATTTAACAACAAACCCCTTAACCGGCGCAATTAATGTTCTTTCAGCAAAAGTTGCTGGCGCTAATGTCCTCACGGAAGATAGCGATATTACTGCAAAAGCTGTTTTCGCAACAACCGGTGAGGGTGATGACAAACTCACCACAAGTATTGATGTTAATGGTGCAACTTTTGTAAAAGGTGATGATGGTGGTGACGAAGATGAAGACGATCCAGTAGTCGTTTTTGGTGTTGATACAGCAAGTGAAACAGTTACAGCCACCGGAACAATTTCTCTTAATGGAACAGTTAACGTCAATGGCTCTTCTGTCCTCACAGGAGACAGCACTATTGATGTAGCTAAAATTGATACAACAAACTATGCTAATTCTGCTGTAGAAACAGCCGTTAAAACTTCAATTAGCGCTGCTGCAGGTAAAGGTTTAACATATGATACAACCAGCAATACTTTAAATGTTAATGTTGATGATTCAACATTAGAAATAAATAGCTCAAACGGCTTACAAATCAAAGACAATGGTGTAACATTTGCCAAAATAAATTCAAGTGCTTATGATACAGCAGGTATTAGTGCAGGTGGTGCTGGTTCTGCTGAACAATTAGCAACCACACAATCTGTTGTTAAAACAATCACTAATAATGCACAATTAGCAACTTTTACAGATAGCACAACAGCGCATGCTTCTATCAATGGTGCAACCACAATTCAAACAGCTATTCAAAATGTTGCTGATGCTGTTGATACTTTGCAGGGAGTTGTCGGTGATGTACAAGATACAGAGGCAACAGCCGGTTTGTTAGAAGGTGAAACAATCGGGGATAGTATTACTTTGGTTGATGCTATTGATGCGATTGCAAAATCTGCCGCAGGTTTAGCCGAAGATAATACATTCACGGGTTCTAATACATTTGCAGAAGCTATTATTGCAGAAGAGGGTATTGTTTTCGGGACTTCCGGATTTGGTATTGACGGTGATGGTGTTGCAACGTTGAGCTCTTTAGACGTTGACGGCGAAATCAGTGGTGCAACGTTGGATATTGCCGGCGGTAAATTCACTGTTAACGAAAATGGCGGTTTCAAAGCAGCCAATGGTAACTTCAAAGTTAACAAGCATGGTGGTGTCACTGCTGCCGGTGGTGATTTCAAGATTGATAAAGACGGTAATACAACAATCGGTGGTGACTTAGGTGTTGTTGGCGATACAACGTTAGCTTATACTTTGATTGACGATAATTTAGATGTTACCGGCGATGTATCTGTTGACGGCACAACAATTTTGAGTGCTACCAATGGTTTGCAATTTGGTGCCAGTGGTCAAAATGTAACATCTATTGATGCTGGCTCTTCGGCATTAGCTACAAAAGATGCAACACAGTTGGCAACGGTTGCTACGGTTTTGACATCTGCTGAAAATGCTGACTATACCGCTACTTCTACAACAGGTAATATTACGGCCGACGGAACATTAAAGTCTGCTATTAACGAATTGGATGAAGCTATCGGCAACCGCGATTATACAGGCGGAAGCATTGATTATACAAATGATTCTGGCACGGTAACCGAAGCTATCCAAACAGTTAATGCTAATATCGGTGCTGCCGTAAGCGGTGAAAAAGGCAATGTTGCTGCTACAAATTCTGTAAATCAAAATTTAGATAGCATTGATGTTGCTATCGGCGACAGAATTGTTAAAAATGATGCGGGTGCAGATTATTCTGCTTCTACAAGTCCGGTTGTTGTTACCGATGCATTGACTAAATTGGCAAGTAATATCGGTAGCGCAACAACTGCTGCTAATGGTAATATTGTCAGCACATATACTGTTAACCAAAACTTAGATAAAATTGATACAAATATCGGTGATATCTCAACCTTTGCAAACAGCACAACCGGTAACCTGTCTAACAGTTCTACCCCGAGTACCACAACAAATGCCGCAGATGTTGCAACGGCAATTAACAACATTGATGCCACATTGGGCAAAATCCATGGTTTGTATGACGCCAAAACACATACTGTTAATAGCACGGTTGTGACTTCTACTGTTAATGGAAACTCAAACTTAGCTTCCGGTACAACAGTTGAAGATCATCTTGTTACCTTAGATAACAGTGTTGGCGACCGTACATTGGTAAGCGCTAATGCTGACATTAACACACAAATGAGCGGAACATCTGTTGCTGCCGGTCTTAAAGCAGCAGGCGATGCTATCGGTGATATGAACTTTGCCGGCACTAAGTATATTTCTCAAAGTCAGGATTTGTCTTCTGCTGTTAGAAGCTTAGACAGTAATTTGGCTCGTATTGACAATGATGTTCGTGATTTGAAACATGACTTCAGGAGCGGTATGGCTTCTATGGCGGCAATGACAGCTTTGGCACCAAATGCTCGTGGTTGTGGTGATACATCATTGTCTTTTGGAACCGGTGCATATGATGGTCATACAGCTATGGCCTTTGGTGCTTTCCATTATCTATCAGATAATGTTTTGCTAAACGCCGGCGTTGCATGGGGTAACACAAAAGATGCGGCATATCGTATGGGTGTTACGTGGTCTTTCTAGTGTTCTAGACTGAAAAAAGAGAGAGGTTTTTTGAGCCTCTCTCTTTCTTTAAAATTAAGGAGTGAATAATGAAAAATTCTAAAAATATGTATTTTGTTTTGTGTGGTGTGATTTTGATTTTTGCCGTGATTTATGGCGGCTACAGAAGTCTTCTTAATAAGGTGGAGCTTAATCGCAAAATCTATGTCTATAATATGGATGAAGTCTTGATTCAGACCGGATTTGTTGATAGTAAAAAGAAATTTGATGAAGATGTGTTGAAACTTAATGATGAGGTTGTGGTCGCAGAGAAAAAAATTAAAAATTTTAAAAATGAAAAAGTGAAAGATGATTTTGCTACGGTTTATTTGAATTCACTTAAACTTAAAAGAAATGAATTGATTGATAATTATCAAAAACAAATAGAAGAATTAACCAATAAAATAAATGAATCTCTTAAAGTTATTGCGGCAGAAAAAAATGCACCGACAATTTTTAACAAGAGTTCTATTGCCGTGATGACAAATGATGTTATAGATGTATCAGATGATTTGATTGATAAAATCAAACAATAAAAATATTGTATTTATATCTTTTCAAAGTTTACTCTCGGGTCAACAAGGGAGTAGGTTAAGTCGCTGATGAGTTTTAGGATAAGACCTAATAAGGCAAAGATGTATAATGTGCCGAAGACAATCGGATAATCTCTGGTCATAATGGCTTCGTAACCCAATAATCCCATACCGTTTAGGCTAAAGATGATTTCTATTAAAAGCGAACCGGTAAAGAGGATTTTCATTAAAAGCGCCGGAATTCCTGCAATAACAATCATCATCGCGTTGCGGAAAACATGGTGATATAAAATCCTATTTTCGGATAAGCCTTTGGCGCGAGCGGTTAAGACGTATTGTTTACTCAGCTCATCTAAGAAAGAGTTTTTGGTTAGCATTGTTAAAGAGGCAAGTCCACCGATAACTAAACAGATAACGGGTAAAGTAATGTGCCAAAAGTAGTCGGTTATTTTGTGCCATAAGGTAAATGTTTCCCAATTATCAGATGTTAGCCCTTTTAAGGGGAATAGTTGAAAATACGTGCCGCCGGCAAATAAAACAATCAGTAATACTGCAAATAAAAAGACAGGAATAGCTGAGCCGGTGAATATAATGGTTGAGGTGATAATATCAAATTGCTCGCCGTCTTTTTTGGCTTTTTTGATACCGAGAGGGATAGCTATCAGATAAATTATCAGCGTTGACCATAAGCCAAGAGATATAGAGACAGGCAAGCGTTCTTTTATCAGTTCTAAAACGGTTTTGTTTTTGTAATAACTTTTGCCAAAGTCAAAAGTGGCATAGTCTTTAAGCATTTTGATAAAGCGTTCATGCACCGGTTTATCAAAACCGAATTGTTTTTCCAGTTCTTTAACCAAATCATCGGGAACACCTTTGGCACCTTGGTATTTTTGCTCATTTAGATTGGGCGTTCCTGAATGAATATTACCGGTTGCAGAAGTATTGATGCCTTTATATTGGGCCAACATATATTCAACCGGACCGCCGGGGGCTAGTTGGATAATAGCAAAATTGATAAGTAAAATACCGAGAAGCGTAAAAGGAATAAGCAGTAAGCGTTTGATGATGTATTTTTGCATGTATTACTCCTTTGTCCACCAAGTGAAAATATCTACACCGGTATCCAAGTTATTTTCAGGAAATTCAAATTTATCCCAATAGGCAATTCGGTCGGTGTTGGTAAACCAGTTAAAAATGACATAATGATTAAACAGCAAAACGCGGTCAAGCGCTTTAACATAGGCGGTATAAAGGTCATTATCTTCGGTTTCTATCAACTTTTGCACAAGATAATCAACGGCTTTATTTTCTACGCCGATAATGTTGTTACTGCCTTGAATGTTTGCCGAAGCACTGCCCCAAAGGTCTTTTTGCTCAGAACCGGGCATATTAAGTCCGCCATAGCCTGAGATAATCATGTCAAAATCAAAGTTGTCTAACTTGTTTTTATAGGTGTTGACTTCTAAGATACGAGTAGTGGCTTTGATACCGATTTTGCGAAGATTTTCTATAAACGGCAATAAAACACGGGTAAAAGTGTTGCCGTTGGCAGAGTTAACAATGATTTCAAATTCTAATGGTTCTCCGGTTTTTAAATTGCACATTTTTTCGTTTATAAAATCGTATCCGGCATCTTTTAATAATTGAACGGCAAGTTTTAAGTTTTCTCTATCTGAAAGCAAATCGTTACGAAAGATTTCTTTGACAGGTGTTATAAAAATATCTTCAGGTAAATCTTCGGTTACTTCGGCAAGAACAGCCAGCTCCAAATCTTGAGGCACATCTTTTGCGGCGAATCGCGTATTCATAAAAAAGCTTTCTAAGCGCTGATATTGGTTATAAAATAAGTTTTTATTTGCCCATGGGAAATTAAATGCGTAACTGATGGCTTGGCGGACTTTTGGGTGTTTGAATTTTTCTTTTCGAACATTAAATGCAAAAAATTGTTCAGCAGAAGGGCGAGAGTGTGTGACGGCTTGTTTTTTGATTTTACCGGATTTGACAAGCTCATTGTTGTATCCGGTTGCCCAAGATTTGGCGATGTATTCGGTGCGTAAATCAATATTTCCGGCAAAAAGAGCTTGTAAGGTTACGGTGGTGTCTTGGTAATAATCATATTTTATTTCATCGAAGTTATAAAAACCAAGGCGCGTCGGGAGATTTTTTGCCCAATAATTCGGGTTGCGGGTTAAAGTAATATATTTACCGGCTTCAAAGTTTTTAACGATATATGGACCACTGCCTAGAGGTGGGGTTAAACTCGGCACATCAAATTCTTTATCTTTGAAATCTTTGGCAGAGAAGATTTTTAAGGAAGTTAAAATCAGGGGTAACTCACGATTTTTTGTGTCTTTTTTGAAATAAAAACGGACATGATGCGGCGATATCTTTTCAACATAATCTACATCCATATAATAAAATTTATATATCGGAGAGCCTTTGGTTATGAGTGCATTAAAGCTAAAAACAACATCATCAGCTGTAACAGGTGTTCCATCGCTAAATTTGGCATCAGGGTTTAAGAAAAAACCGATAAAGCTTTTATCTTCAGGGAGTTCAAATTTATTTGCAATCAGCGGGTAGGCTGTTTCGGGATCATCTGCCGGTGAAAAACCAAGACTATCAAGAGTAAGTGCTACCACCTCAGATGAGGCTGTGCCTTTAAAGATATAAGGGTTAAAATTATCAAAAGTTCCATATGCCGGTAGGGTAATTTTGCCACGTTTAGGCGCAGTGGGGTTTACATATTCAAAATTAGAAAAAAGATTGGTATATTTAGGTTTGTTGCCAATGGATATATAATTCGTTATTATAGCGTAGGCCATATTTGGGGTAAGCAACAAGGCAAAAATAAATAGTTTTAAAAGCAGTTTATTTGTTATTTTTTTCATTTAACCACGCTCCAAAAGGGTAAGCGTATTCGTCATAATTGTTGTCCGGCGATGCGTTGATTTCTTCTTCCAACTCATCAAGAGAAATTACCGGAGCCTTTCTTGGCGTTTCTGTAAAAGGTTCTGCGTTGTTGTTTATCGGGGTATGCAGCTCGCGCAGGGCGCTTTGAGTTTGCGTAAATCCGGAGATGATCGGTGCGTTTGGGGCAAGCGGTTCGCGCTTGTTGTTATCGGAGGTTAAAATTTCTTCACGAATAGCTCTTAATCCGGCATCTATATCATTTTCTTTGGTGCTGATTTGCGGAGCAGGTGCTTGAGCTTCTGTATCTTGACTTAAAAAGGACGGAAAAGACATCGGTTCTTCTGTTAAGCTAAAAGATTCAGTTTGCGGTTGTTGGGAAATATCTTTTGTTACGATTGTTTCTTTAGGGGGAGTAACTTTTTGTGTGCTTAATGAAACGGCAAGCGGTGCCAAAATTTCAGATACCTTTCCAAGTGCACCATATTGTATAATATTGAAAAATATTTTTTTTGAATCTTGAGTTTCAAGTAAAGTCAACAGCGTTTTGTAGCGTGCGACAAATTCCAAAATACTGCCTTTTAATAAAACATCTTTGTTAGCTTTCTTTTCAAGGTGTTTGGTAAAGTCCGTTTGGTAATTGCTAATTTCGATAAATGTTTTTGCCATTAACCAACGTTCACCGCCGGATGTTCTTGCCCATAAATGTTCTAGCTGTGCGCTGGATATGGAGTTGCTCCGTTTGATAATGTCTGAAAGTATCTCGTTGGTATCGGCAATTAAGGTATTAAACTCTTGTATGGTTACGCCACTTTTGAGATCAAGCGCTGAGTTTGATAGCGTTTTTTCTAGGTTTGCGGTGCTTTCAGTATTTTTTTTGATTTGGTCAGCGAGCAAGTAAATGTAGCGAAAGAATTCTTTTTCAGTGTTATTGCTTTTTACAAGTGCAACAATTCCCCAAATGATAGCAAGCGGAAAAGTTAGAATAAATACTGTTTGAAAAATTTGTTCAGGTGTATTTTCAGCTAAAATAGATAAATGAAATTGTTTTATACTGAAAAACAGCCAAAAAACACTGGTAAAAGCAGCGATAAAGAACGGCAGATTTAACAAAGTTTTGCTCCTTATTGATATTTTTGCATATTTTATTTTAATGCAGATATTTTGCAAATAAAAAATAGCGATAATACCCTTATTTGGGATAATTTTATACTCTTTTTGCAATGAGAATAAAAAAATATGATGAAATTTTTTTATTTTGTGTTATAGAGAAGGCAACGGTTTAATTTTTAAGGACATAAAAATGACTGATTCTACTGATATGGCTTTGGATTTTGAAAAAGATATATTAGAAATAGAAGAAAAAATAGAGCACTTAAAACTTTTGGCAAAAGATGAGGATATGGATATTACTCGTGAAACCAAGAGATTAGAGCGCAAACTAAGCCAGCATATTAACAGGACGTATATGAATTTGTCGGCGTGGCAAAAAGCGCAAATTGCCAGACATCCGTTAAGGCCGCATTGTCTTGACTATATACATGCCTTTATTGATGATTTTACACTGCTTGCCGGTGACCGGTGCTTTGCCGATGATGAGGCAATGGTTTGCGGTTTGGGTAAATTGGGTGAATATGCCGTTGTTGTTATCGGGCAAGAAAAAGGTAATGATGTTGATAGTCGAATTAAATATAATTTCGGTATGGCAAGGCCTGAAGGCTATCGTAAAGCGCAACGAATGATGGATTTGGCAGATAAATTCCATTTACCGATTATCAGTTTTGTAGATACGGCTGGTGCGTATCCGGGAGTTGATGCGGAAGCACGTGGACAAGCCGAGGCTATTGCCACATCTATTGAAAAATGCCTAAAGGTTAAGACGCCGATTATCTCGCTTATTATCGGTGAAGGCGGTTCCGGCGGAGCGATTGCTATTGCTACGGCTAATCGGGTATTGATGTTGGAACATTCTATTTATTCTGTTATATCACCGGAAGGATGTGCTTCTATTTTGTGGCGTTCTGCTGATAAAACTCAAGAGGCAACAGAAGCTTTACGTTTAACCGCACAAGATTTGAAATCATTAGGAATCATTGATGAGATTATAAAAGAACCTCTTGGTGGGGCACATCGTAATAAAGAACAGACGTTTAATTCCGTTAAAGAGGTTTTACTTAAGCATTTAAAGGAGCTTTCGGCAGTTTCTCCTGACGATTTGAAAAAAGAACGGACGGAGAAGTTTCTAAAAATGGGCAGAAACGTTACAGCTGAATTTTAGATATAAAGGGAAAACAACTCACCCTTTGTTTAGCTTAAAATAATTAGTGTTACAGATTATTTCTAACGGGCAATGTTTCATTGCCTGTTTTTTTAATCATTTTGGAGGTAAATATGAAAAGTTCTCAATCTAAATTTTCTAATAAAAAAATTAATTCCGGTACAGAATCTTCTTCTAAGCCGACATCTTCTAAGGTGGGTGGATGTTGTTGCGGTTCAAAATTTTCTGAAGAAATTGATGAAACCGAAATTGAGGAAGAAAAATAGTTTTAGGGAGTAAAAAATGAAAAATCAGATAATGCAAACGAATCAGACATCTGATTTGACAACTTCGCGCCATGTGCCAACGGATTTTCGGAGTTTAATGCACCATTTTTGGAATTTTCTTGATGCATCTAATGCTGAAACTTCCGGAATATCTCCCAAAATCCAAGTAACCGAAAATAAAGAAGCGGTTAATGTTATGGCGGAGATTCCCGGTATTGATGAAAAGGATATAGAGGTAAAGGTATCTTCTGACGGCTATCTTTGCCTTTGTGGCGAAAAAAAGAGCGAGATTGCAGATCAGGCTGATGACAATTATTTTTCTGAAATTTCTTACGGTATGTTTCGGCGCACTATTCAATTGCCATGGGATTTGGATTATGATGCGACAACAGCCAAGTATAATAATGGCGTGTTAACCGTATCCATTCCTAAATCGCAAATTGAAAAGCAGAAATTTAAGAAAATTGATGTTGCCAAAGCGTAATGGAAGAGCCGGTTGTTATCTGCAACCGGTTTTTATTTTGCGGTTTTATTGGCAACGACTTTTTGGTAGATATCACCAAATAAAGTTTGCTTAGACCATGTGCAGAGTTCGGCATTCGGAGTTAAGTCGCGGATAGAGTGTTTCCATAAATCTTCGGCAAAGGGTTGATAAAGCCTGTTAATGGCGCGAATGATGTATTTTAAGGGATTATATGATGACGGCAGATGATAGTCTATAAAAATAGCTTTTCCTTCAGGTTTTAGTGCGTTTATGATATTTTCCAAAAGTCGAGTGCGCGTTAAAGGCGGGAGTTCATGCAGCAGCATAGGGCATATAATTGTATCATAAGTATCTTTGATTATTTTAGAAGCATCTCCCTCAGTCCATGTAATATGTTGTTCCAAATGTTTCTCGCGTTTGATTTCTAATAGTTGAGGGACAATGTCGACAATAGTATAGGAACCGAGCGCATTTAAGGAATTATAAGTCTGATCTATTTGATTTCCCAAAGTGACACCAATTTGCAAAACTTTAGCGTGCGGAGAAAGCTCTTTCTTTATCTCCTCGGTTAAAAGATGATGATAGCCTAATGTTAAGATGTTTAGCAATATACTGTTATCTAAAATGTTATAAAGTTTGGGGTTTAAGTATAGCCAAGAGTAAATGTCGGTCAGGTAGGCCGGAAGTTTTGTTTTAGACGTTTTTGCCATGGGTTTTTATTCCTTATTTAAGATGTTATTTGGTATGTAACCGCGTTTTGCCGCTTCAAGAACGGCTGATGTTCTGTTTTTAACGTTAAGAACTTTTAGGATAACGGTTATATGAACTTTTACCGTGCCCTCGGTTAAGTTTAGTTTATAAGCAATTTGTTTGTTTGACAACCCTTCGGCGATGCATTTAACAATGTCAATTTGGCGTTCAGTTAAGCCTTTTACCTTATTTTTTGATGATTTTTCCGATAATTTTTCCAGTGTTTTTAAGGGTTCGGTATATTCTTTTTGCGGTTCAGTTGTTTTAGTTTGGTTAGAATACATCAGTTCATGCGGAATATATACGCCGCCTGCCAAAACAAGGTTTATGGCACTCATAATCAAGTTGTTGGAGCTGGTTTTGGGGATATAACCCGAAACGCCGATGTCTAAGGTTTGTTGCAAAATTTCCTTATCAAATACGGCAGAAATGATGATAATAGGCGTTTCCGGCAGGGTTTGATGAATTTTATTAATGGCGGTCAGCCAGTTAGCTCCCGGCATGGCTAAATCTGTTATAATCAGATCATATTGCGGGTTGCTTTCAAGCAGGTTAAAAATATCCGTATAGCTCTGAGCTGAGGTTATTTCTGCTTTTTCTATGTTTTCGCTTAAGATAAACTCTAAGCCTTTTAGGAATAATTCGTGGTCATCTGCTATCAGTATTTTCATTTCATCTCCAATCACCGGCGATTAATTGCCAACAGGATAAGGCGGCGGCAACAGCCGTTTCTGCGCGTAAAATGCGCGGGCCGAGCATCGCTCCTTTGGCAAAAGGTAAAGTTCTTAATAGGGTTAATTCATGCTCGCTAAAACCACCTTCCGGTCCGATAAGAATAGCTGTTTTATGATTTTTTTCTTGTTGTAGCAGGTCAAAAAACGGTGCGCTTTCTAAAGTCTCATCCATAAAATAGAGTGTTCGAGAGCTATCCCAGCTTTTTAGTATATCGGTTAATTTTTGTGGCTGTTCAATAAGGGGTAAATCAGTGCGGCGGCATTGCTCAGCGGCTTCAATGGATTGAGCCATATATCGCTCGATTTTAATGCTGGTGCAGTTGGTGTATTGAGATATAACCGGGAGTATTGTCCGGCACCCTAATTCAGTTGCTTTTTCAATCACAAAGTCGGTTTTATCTTTTTTTAAGGGGCAGAATAAAAGCCAAATATCGGGACAGGGTGAAAAAGGTTTTGTCTGTTCTTTTACACGGATAAGTGTTTGTTTTTTATTTTGTTCGACAATATCACAAAGAAATTCGCCATTTTTGTTATCAAAGCAATAAAGTTTATCGTTTGGCGCATATTTGACGACATTTTTTAAATAATGCACCTGCTCATCTGTTAACGGCAAGGTTTTTTCCGGCTCCAAACACTCTGATATGTATAAACGAAAACTTTTGGACATCAGCTTATTCTTTGTATAAAGTTATTTTATGCTATGATATTAACAAAGATGTGTTAAAGAATAGATAAAATTTATTGTTTGCAAGAGAGGTTTTAATGATTATTACAATTGACGGACCGGCGGCGGCAGGTAAAGGCACATTATCTTCAAAATTGGCAGAAAAATACGGTTTGGCATATTTTGATACAGGGATGGTGTATCGTGCAGTCGGATTACAGATGTTAAAAGATAATATTGATTTGGCAAATGTTGCCGAGGCAGAGAAAAGAGCAGAGAATCTCACTTTTCCTCAGATGATGGAGTTGTCACATGATAAAGATTTTCGTTCGGCGGCAGGGGGAAATGCAGCGTCAATTGTTTCCAGTTATACAGGTGTTCGGTCAAGATTGCTTAAAATGCAACAGGACTTTGCTAAGAATCCGGTTTTTGCTGACGGGCTTCCTGCCAACGGTGCTATCTATGACGGGCGTGATACCGGAACGGTGATTTGCCCTCATGCGGATGTTAAGTTTTTCATAACGGCATCGTCTGAAGTTCGGGCAAAGCGGCGGTATGATGAGTTTATAGCTAAAGGAATGACGGCGGATTATGAGCAAGTTTTGGCAGATGTTAAAGCGCGCGATGAACGTGATGCGAATCGAAAGGATGCCCCGATGAAACCGGCTGATGATGCCTTTATTTTAGATACGTCAGAGATGGGGATTAAAGATGTTTTTGATAAGGCGATAGAAATCATCGAATCCAAAATTAAATAAATCAGAGGATAATATGAGAAAGTGGCTTTTGAGTTTATGTATGGTTTTGGCTCTCGTGGCGTGTAAAGATGAGAAAAAGGATGTTAATGCAAAGCCTGTCGTTAAAATCGGAGCTATTTTACCTTTAACAGGTTCTCAAGCGCCTACAAGCGAAGCGGCAAAAGCCGGAATGCTGAAAGCATTAAAGGAAAATACTAATCCTAATCAACATTATGATTATCAACTTATTTTTGAAGATAATCAGGCAAAATTATCTTCAATGCCGGCAATAGCTAATAAAATGATTATGCATGATAATGTTGATGCTATCGGGACGGTAACATCGGCTATGGCAAAGGTTATTGCTCCGATTTCAGACCAAAGAGAAAAAATATTATACGCGCAGTCAACTGAAGAAATAGATTATAAGCCTTTCGGAAAGTATGCATTTGTTCAAGGTTTTTCAAGTATTGCTTTGGTTGAAAAGGTAATTGAAGCTTTGAAAAAGCAAAAAGCTGATAATATTGCAATTTTTGGGCAGAATATTGGTATTCAGACAAGTATTGTTAAGGACTTTGAGAGAAGATTAACGGAAGAAAATTTTAAGTATACAATCAATTTATCTAATCCGGGTGAAACTGATTTTAGAATGACAATTGCACAAATAAGAAATAAAGGATTTACCAAATTCTCTACCATGTTGTTTCCGCCGGAGAAAGATATTGTTATAAAACAATTGATAGAGGCGGGTGTTGAGCAGAAAGATATTATCGGCATGAATTTGGATATGGGTAAACCCAAAGACCTTTATGACGGTACTCTTTCAATCAGTTTTGATAGCGGAACCGAAAATTTTGTGGAAAGCATTCAAAGAGAATATAGTCTTGATTGCACACATAGTGCCGCAGAATTTTATGATTTTGTGAGTTTAATGATAGAAGCCTATGAAAACCTTTATAAAGAAGGGCAAAAGCCGACTGCTGATGAAATTAAATCATATATTTATAATAAAAAAGAATTTTCATGTATGAGCGGAATTTGCACGGTTAATCCTAACGGGTTTATAACAAATGAGCCGATTTTTCTTACGTATAAAAATGGTAAATGGGTTAAAGCAGAGGAGTAATTAAATGAAAAAATGGTTGTTAAGTTTATGTATGGTTTTGGCTCTCGTGGCGTGTAAAGATGAGAAAAAGAGCGCGTATGCAAAGCCTGTTGTTAAAATCGGTGCTATTTTTCCTTTGAGTGGTGATTCAGCGGAAAGCGGCGGATATGCGCGAGATGCTCTAATTATGGCAATGGAAGATGTTAAAGCGCAGAATCTTAAATATGATTATAAAGTTTTAATTGAAGACGACCAATTCAGAAGTAATTTAACAGCGGCCATTGCCAATAAATTTATTCATCAGGATAAAATCAATGCCATGTTGACCTATTATGCTCCGGCAGGGTTTATATTTAAGCCGTTAGCTAAACAAAATAATTTTGTTCATTTGAGTAATACGTGGGAGGAAAAAGTCGGTGATGGCGAATATAGCTTTACACAATTTGCCGCTATGCCTGAAATGATTGATGTCGGGGTTAAGTATTTGGTTAAGCACAATATCAAAAAAGTTGCAGTTATCAGTGAAATGAGAGCAACATCGGAAGAATTTGCATCAAATTTTAAGAAGGCTATGGAAAAAGAAGGTATTGTCGTTAAAATGGATACTTTTGAAAGAGGAAATTTAGATTTTCGTCTTCTTATCAGAAAGTTCTTAAATGATGGATATGACTACTTTTTGGTTAATTCTATCAAACCGGAATTTGATATTATTGTTAAACAGCTTCATGAAGCAGGTATTACCAATGATAATATTATGGGAACTTGCGGCGAAATGACTCCGGCAAAAGAATTATATAATGGGATTGTTTTTCCGGGAACAACTATTGGAACAGAGGATTTTAATAATAGGTATAAAGCAAGGTTCGGACGCTATCCGAATTATGCATCAGTTATAACTTATGACTTGGCTTTGTTGATGGTTAAGGCTTATGAAGAAAATGCTGTTGATGGTAAGCTTCCGGAAACAGAGAATATTCTTGAATATGTTAAGAGCTTGAAATCATATGATTGTAATGCTATTAAATGCACAATGATGCAAAACGGCCACATTAACAATCCGGCAAATTTGCGCAAATGTATTGATGCTAAATACGTATTAGTGGAAGAATAGAAAGGAACTAAAATGAAAACCAATCAATTAACGGAAAATATTTTTTATATCGGTGTAGATGACAAGACAATAGACTTGTTTGAGGGGCAATATGTTGTGCCGAATGGAATTTCGTATAATTCCTATGTGATTAAAGATGAAAAAATCGCAGTGATGGATACGGTTGATAAGCGCGCAACTGACGAATGGTTTAAGAATCTTAATGAAGTTTTGGGAAATAGAGAGCCGGATTATTTGGTTGTTCTTCATATGGAGCCGGATCACGCCGCAAATGTTAAAGCGTTTTTGGATAAGTATAAGAACGCCAAAGTGGTGGTTAACCCCAAAACCGTCGGAATGATCGGACAGTTTTTTGAAGGTTTGGATTTAGAGGGCAGAAAGGTTGTTGTCAATGAGGGTGATGAGCTTTCTTTAGGCAGTCATACGCTTAAATTCATTATGGCGCCGATGGTGCATTGGCCAGAAGTGATGATGGCTTATGAAACAAAAGAAAAAATCCTGTTTTCGGCAGACGGATTTGGCAAATTCGGGGCTTTGGATACAGATGAAGACTGGGCTTGTGAGGCGCGGCGGTATTATTTCAATATTGTCGGCAAATACGGTGCGCCGGTGCAAACCGTGCTTAAGAAGGCGGCGACGTTAGATATACAGAAAATCTTTCCGTTGCATGGTCCGATGTTAACCGAAAATCTCGGTTATTATATCGGCAAATATGATGTGTGGAGCAAGTATGAGCCGGAAGATAAAGGAATCTTTATTGCCTATGCATCGGTTTATGGACACACCAAAGCGGTGGCAGAGAAGTTAAAAGAAGTTTTGGAGCAAAAAGGTGCACCAAAAGTGGCAATTGCTGATTTGGCGCGGGACGATATGGCTGAGGCGGTGGAAGATGCGTTTCGGTATGACCGACTTGTTTTGGCGTCGGTTACGTATGATGGTGGCGTGTTCCCCTGTATGGAATCGTTTATCAATCATTTGGTGGCAAAAGCTTATCAAAATCGCAAAATCGGGTTTATTGAAAACGGTTCTTGGGCACCGGTGGCGGCAAAAAAGATGAGAACCATGCTTGAGGGACAGAAGAATCTGACATTTATGGAAAATATGGTGACCATAAAGTCAGCTATGAAAGAAGCTGATTTAGCACAAATTAATGCACTAGCCGATGAATTGTTGGCTTAGATTTTTTAGATTATTTCGCTAACCGTCCCTAATCGGGCGGTTTTTTATTGCAAAAATAAAAAAGTCAGGTATTTAAAGGAGCAAGAAAAAATTATTACAAATATATCTCTGTTTTATTATGAGGAAGAAAGACTTTTACATTTTTCGCCATGGACAAACAGATTTAAATGTCCGAGGCGTGTGGCAAGGTGCCAAGATTGATGCACTACTTAACGCAAAAGGCAAGGAACAGGCAAAAGAGTTAGCTAAAAAAGTTGATTTATTGCAATTGACAAATCTTTATACTTCACCATTGCTCAGAGCGGTGCAAACAGCAAATATTTTGGCAACGGAAATTCGTAATGGCATGGTTGATTCTGTGACGATTTTGCAGGATTTGCGAGAATGCAATTTTGGAATTTGCGAAGGGTGGACAATGGAAAAAGCGCGCGAGCGTTATGGTGCGGATTTTGTTCAGGATATCCTTTTCCCTACTCAAGAAACGTGGGGCTATCGTTTTTGGCAAGGTGAAAGTAAAGAAGAAGTATTTAAGCGTGTTAAAAGGGTGCTAATTCGAATTTTTTGTTCGCTTACATGGGAATGTGATGACCGAATTGGTATTGTTACGCATGCCGGAGTTATCAGTGCGCTTCAATGCGGCTTTGGGCTTAAAGATGTGAGTTATGATAATTGCAGTATTTTGCATTTGTCATATGAAGCGGAAAGCCGAGAGTGGCACCAGATTTTTGATTAATAAGAGGAGCTGTCTGCTTTGTGTAGACGGCTCTTTTTTAATCTCTTTTGCTATAACCTCTGTAAAAACTGTTGCGAATAGCTATTTATAATGTGGTTTTAATTATAAAGGAGAATAGTTATGGCTCAGTTAGAAAATAAGAAGTTGAATTTGTTTTTAGCAGATTTGGCCGTGTTGAATATTAAAGTGCATACGATTCATTGGAATGTAATTGGTGCGACTTTTAAGGATGTGCATGAGTTAACCGATGATTTCTATCATATATTGCAAAATCAATATGATGAATTTGCCGAGTTGATGAAAGCTCATCGAATCTTTCCGATGGGGGCTATGGCAGAGTATGTGGATGCGACAAATATAGCTGAAATTGAAGGGCGTGATTATCCGGTTTATGAAGCGCTGGAAATCTTGGAGACGGATCTGGTTAAGCTGATTGCAACCGCAAAAGATGTGCGTGAGGAAATGCTTAAAACAGATACGTTTCAATTCAGTAATATTTTGGAAGATTATGTGGTTATTTATGAGAAGTATCTATGGTTTGTGCGCGCGATGCGAAACGAAAATAATGCCTAAAAGAAATAAGGTCGCTGTTCTGGCGACCTTTTTTGGTGGGATAAAAAGTACTAGTTTGCTTGTTCAACTTCTATAACATAACCGCCGAGCTCCGTATCTGTAGCTGCTGATGTCGGGTTTGGTTGGGCAGTATTTGAAGATTGTTTTTTTCCGCGGTGATATATTTTGTGTTGCACAATATGCGGTGTTATTTGATAAGGTTGATTTGCAAAAGATTGTTGACGGCAGTTTCCGACCATTATTCCTGCAATAAATGCTAATAGGATGACAACCATTGCCATAAAAATCTTTTTACAATGACAACATTCACAGCAACAAGATTGTGGTTCTTCGCGATTTTCGGTCATTTTGTTTCCTTTCTTAAAAATTAACATTGGTTTTCTCCTGTGGTTAAGAGGTTTTTTGATATAATCACTTTTGTAGCGTTTTACAGGTGTAAATTTTGTTTGAAAAAATAAATAAAATAGGCCATCTTGTATCCAGAGGTATTTAATGGCGCGGTTTTTAGATTTTATATTTGGGATACTTAAATGGCCGGTGGCGTTACTGATGTTAGTGTCGTTACCGTCTTTAATAGAGATTTTGGGGCATTTCCAGTTTAATAATCCGCGATTTTTTGCTTTTTTAATGGGTGCTGTTGCTTATATTGTGCTTAAAGTTATGGCAGCGGCGCGCACGAATATGTCAATGTTGATTTTAGCCCACGAGTTAACACATATCTTTTTTGCGCTCTTAACATTTCATAAAGTGGTGCATATTCATCTTAACATAGACGAATCCGGCGGGGCAATGGGCTTTAAGGGCAAGGGAAATTGGTTGATTGTTGTCGGACCATATTTTTTTCCGCTATTTTTATTTTTCTTGATGTTAGGGATTACATATTGGCACAAAAGTCTTGATGGTAATTTGTGGGTTAACGGCTTTTTAGGGTATTTCTTTATGTATCATTTGGAATCTATGGCTATTCAGATACATAGTGAACAGCCGGATTTTAAGGAAGTCGGTTTTCCGTTTTGTTGGATGTTTTTGCCAGGAGCAAATATTTTTATTTGTTCGGTTATTTTGGCATTTAATACCGGCGGTTGGGCATATGTGCAGCGATACCTTTTGGTATTTTGCAAGCTTAATTTATATTATATTGAACAGGTCTTGGGGTATTTTACCAGCTAAGAGTGCAAGTTTTATCGGTTGCTTTAAGTGTGGTCTTTATACCCAAAGGAACGATGTGGCGTGCCGGAATATGTCCGTAAGCAAAGTCGGTTACGACCGGAATCGTTAAATCTTTTACAAAATCATTGATACAGTCTTCAATAGTGCCGTCTTCTTTATCTATAATCGGGCAATCAGTAAACTGACCGATTATAATTCCTTTGAGTTTGTTAAAGTTCTTTTGCTGTTTTAATTGGTTTAGCATTAGGTCTATTTTGTAAGTTTTTTCTTCTATATCTTCTAAAATCAATATTTTATCTTTTAAATCAGGGAAATAAGGTGTGCCACAAAGATAGAGGAGAACACTTAAACAGCCGCCAACAATTTCGCCTGTGGCAGAGCCTTTGTGTTGGCAAATGCCGGAGGTTATTGTATGGGAATTTTCAAACAAACAATTTTTAAGAGAATTGTCAACGAGTGGGTTTATGATTTTATCGTTAAGGTCGTAAAGCGGCAAAAAGCCGGTAAATGACGGATTTTGACATTTAGCAATCAGTGCGTTTTGGAGTGCGGTTGAATCGCTTAAGCCAAAAATCGGTTTTTTGTTATTTTTAATCAGTTTATAGTCTAAAAAGGAAAGCATGCGTGTGGCACCGGCGCCGCCACGGAGACAAAACAGAGCTTTAACAGAAGTATCCTTAAACAATTTATTGACAGCTTCTGCACGTTCTTTATCCGATCCTGCCATATAGCGGTATGCCTTTTTGATGTTATCGGCAAAAACCGGCGTGAGATTTAGCTTTTTAAAATAGTTTATGGTTTGGGCTAAATCTTTATCTTTTAGTCCGACAGAAGGGGCAATAATGCCAACTTTATCACCTTTGTTTAAGATACTCATTTTAATTTCTCCAAAAGCTCAAATCCCATATCAGTTATAGAATTATCTCTTGCGCCCATTAAAACAACACGGTCATTTGGTTTGGCAATTTCTAAGATGTAATCTTTTAATTTATCACGCGTGTCAAAGAAACGGGCATTGGCGCCATGCCTTTTGGCATAGTTAACTAAATCCAAAGAGGATATATCTTTTTTAACCGTGCCACCGGCAAAGAAGATTTCCGGCAACAATAAAATATCATCTTCTGACATATACTCAATAAATGAATCCATAATTTCTTTACCCATTAAACGCATCGGGGCGAATCCGTGCGGTTGGAACATCAGAATCAAGCGTCCTTTATAGCTCTTTAGGGCAGACATAGAGGCGGCAACTTTGTCCGGATTGTGAGCAAAGTCATCTATCACGGTAATATTATTGGCTTTGCCTAAAACTTCTAAACGGCGCTTGGTGCCTAAAAAGTCTTCTAAAATTTTGCATGCGTCTTCCGGTTTGATGCCAAGCAAAGAGCAACAAGCTACGGCACACATGGCGTTTGCGACATTAAAAGCTCCAATAAGGTTTAGTTTATAGTTCTTTTTGTTATAGGTATATTTTGTGCCGTCGGGAACAGGGGTTATTTTTTCGGCATAAAAATCAGCCGTTTTATCTTTTATGCTGAAAGTGAGCGTATTAGGATTTAAGTTCAAAATCGGTTCGCTGTTCTCATTATCTTTGTTGATAACGGCACCGCTCTTACCTTTTGCTACAAAATCGCCAAACAGTTGTTGCAATTCTTCTATGGATTTGTGGTCAAGCGTGATGTTATTTACAACGGAGATATATGGTGTGTATTTCTCAATAGAGCCGTCGCTCTCGTCTGCTTCTATCACGCAATATTCACCGTCATTTAAGATAACATTAGGGATTCCCTTTTGGTTTTCATAGTTTTTTAAGAGCGCGCCGTTGATAACCAAAGGCTTTTTGTTTGCTTTATCCAAGATATAGCCAATCATGGCCGTTACGGTTGATTTGCCGCTGGTGCCGCCGACGGCGATGTTATATTTATATGAAGAAAAGACCTCAGCCAGTAAATCAGAGCGTTTTTTTATCGGGATATTCAGTTCTTTAGCGCGTTTAACATCTAAAATGGTGTCTTCAACCGCGGTTGAAGTGTATAAGACCGAAAAGTCTTTATCAAGCATGCTGCCGTCTTGAGGATATATTTTTATGCCGATTTCTTCCAACGCCTTTTTATTTTTAAGGTCTTTTCCTTGGTCAAAATTGCGGTCGGTGCCGTAAATTTCGTTATTTTTATATTTTAATACTTGGGCAAGCGCGCTCATTCCGCTACCTGCTACCGCACAAAAACCGATTTTTGCCATGTCAAAGTCCTTTCAATAGTTGTTTTATTCTTTTTTAGGGCAAAAAGGTTAAATTTTTTATAAAAAAAGGCTTGAACAGTGTTCAAAAATATTATAATGTTTGCTCAAAATTAACAAAACGAGGTAATCCTGTGATGAAAAATCTATTGAAAAAAAGAAAACTGGCGCAAGTGCAACAGCCTGAGGCGGCTCAAGCAAAAAAAGAAAAAATACGTGTGGATTTGCTCGTAAAGGCAAGAGAGGTTTTGCAAGATAAGGGGCTGGAGTTTTTGACTGCACGTAAATTGGCAGATTATTCCGGTTATTCGGTCGGGACAATTTATAACCAGTTCAAGAGCATGGATACCCTGATTGTGTGGGAAAATTGTCAAACGCTTGATGAGTTATATGAAGAGCTTAAAAAGGCGGAATTTGGTTCGGATGCCTATAAAAACCTAAATTATTTGTTGGAAAAGTTTATTGAGTTTGTTTTAGATAATAAAAAACTGTGGTTTTCGCTCTATAATTTCCATTTTACCAGTTCGGGCGGACATTTTGAACTGTTTTATTTGAGAAGAATTATCAATATTGTTCAGCTCTTAGAGAACAATGTTCATAAGCTCTTTAGTGATGTTCCGGAAAAGGAGCGCAAGGTTTCAACCGAAGTAATGTTTGTTTCCCTTTTTGCATTAAGCTCTTTGTTGACGACAGACAAAGAATTTGTGCGGCTTGAAAAGCGGTATGTGGTGAGGGTGCTGTTTAATACGTATTTGGCCGGAATGTCCTATCTAAAGAAATAAGAGTGAGATAAAGCACGGTCATATCGCCAGATGGAAGCCTGTCCTCAAATGCTCACTTACGTTTAAAGTAAGCTCCGCTTTGAGGCAGGACATCCGACGATAGCACCGCACTTTATCTCACTCTTAGCGGGTTCGTATAGCGGCGGCGCTCGCGGCGTCACTTTTAGCGCAGGTATTCTACGAGCTCTTAGCAGCGGCTACGCCGTTCGGTTTTACTTGTGTTTTTTCAAAAAATATGCTATGTTTTGCTTATAATATGATTGTTTAGGAGAAAAAGTATGTCTGAAAATGCGAAAGATACAATACCTATGTCAGAAGAACACAAAGAAAAGAAATTATTATCTCTTCTTATGATGGGAAAGGGGAGTCATAAATTGAATATTGAAGATCCTGTTGCTTTATACAATAATATAAAAAGTAAATATCATGAACATGCTTCTGATATTATCGTGAACTGTATAGCAAAGCCCAGTGATATTATAGGCGAACCTGTCTATATGGGGAGACCTGCTCGTGCGGATGATCTTCTTAATTATTTTGCTAAGACGGCTGTTTGTAATGTTGATGAAAGGAAGCTTAGTCGCGCCAGTGGGGATGAAAATTGGGCTAAGCAAACAATAAATCAGGCAATAGAGTCTTTGAAAAACGGGCGTGATGATTGGGGTAAATAATTCTTTTTTATGATATTCTTATTCCTCTTCCAAAACCGTAACAATCTGTTTGGTTACTTCTTTAGCGTCACCTAAGAGCATTAGGGTATTATCGGCGTAGAACAAGGGGTTATCAATGTTGGCATAGCCCGTAGACAAGCTTCGTTTTACAAAAATGATTCGTTTGGCAAGCTCTACCTCTAGTATCGGCATTTGATAAATAGAGCTGTCTTTTAGGGTTTTGGCTAAGGGATTGGTGATGTCGTTAGCGCC
>Ga0310691_10001046_pt1 | contig 45489 bp, 39 predicted proteins | sample 176DNAGHGlowgp2_FD_203887 | JGI IMG/M metagenome (GOLD analysis project Ga0310691, IMG submission 203887) | Sheep rumen microbial communities from Palmerston North, Manawatu-Wanganui, New Zealand - 1766 DNA GHGlow gp2 (v2) (version 2) | ecosystem: Host-associated > Mammals > Digestive system >... | reverse complement strand
AACACCTATCTGCTTGGTTTCCCCAACCGTGAAGTTGAGGAAGGTTTTGTGAAATATCTTGTACCATTCTATAGTCCAAGCAAAGCAGACCAGCCAATAAGTTATATCGGGAACTTCGTCAAGGAAGTTCGTAATGGCGATGCCGAGGCATTCATGAAGCGCGTGGAGCGTTTCTTTGACGGTGGCGACTATCAGGTAGCAGGAAAAGCGGAACTGTATTTCCAGAACACCTTGTGGGCACTATTCAAACTTCTAGGCCTGTATGTTGATGTAGAGCGCCATACCACTGACGGTCGCATGGACATCCTGATGCAGACCAAGAACTATGTGTACATTTTAGAACTAAAGATAGACCAAAGTGCAGATATTGCCCTTCAGCAGATTGAAGAAAAACAGTACGCCAAGGCCTTTGAGGGCGATGGACGTACTATTTATAAGATTGGTATCAATTTCTCTTCCGAAACCCGTCGCTTGACGGAGTGGAAGATTGGGTAACGTATCGAGTAACCGCAAGCAGAACGGCATCCTGGTGGCTTATATTGCCACCATCATCGTATCACCATCACCCACATAATATACCATTGGGAGCATATCCTCTGGAACAGATAATCTCAAGCAGAAGGGCATCCTCTGACATCCTTTGAGAATCTTCCAAGAATCCTGGATTTATTCCAAGAATCTTGGAGATTCCTGCAAGATTTTGAAAATCTCTCCAACATTTTAGGAGGAACCCTACAATACGGGGGTTACTGATGGCTTACACTAAAATGAAGCGTCCTCATACTATCATAGAACTCACTTGTATCCGTGTTTCTAGCGATTTATGCAACATTACATTTTACTGTCTTATAATTGATGCCTACATGTTGTAGATACTTTGTAACTGACATGCCACTCTGTTGCATATCCAATTGTAAATCTTTAAACTCTTCTTTTGTCATGATACAATAACAGTTGTAGTTATGTGCACTATTGCGGATGCAAAGGTACAACAAAACTACAACTGTTGCAACGTGTATTTCTACGAATGCTTACGTCTGTTTGTTGAAATCATAGACAAGGAACGGGGATTCCAAGTTACTTGGATCCTTTTCCCAGCACTGTCCTTACTTGATTTGTCCTCCTACCACGTTGCCATATCAAACCAGGATAATCTTTATACAGTTTATAAGCTCTTTCCTTATTCCACCCCACCCGATAAAAGGAATGTTTTTTCCTTCCTCTATAAACGAATGCGAAACCACGTTCCGTGCGCGAACTGATGGAAAGCATACCGTCCAACACACTCCCCATCTCACCTACATTGTCTATAAAATGTCTATTGATATTCAGGGTGTCTAGATAGCTTTTCCCTAAATCATATGTGTCATCAAAAGATAAATTCAAATATATGTAATCCTCATCTACTGTTACACTATCTGGATGAAAAAAACGATCATGCTTAAAATGTTGCTTAGCATAGTCAAGAATCTCCCTTGATTTGTATTCAGTAAACAAGTTTAGTCCTCTTCCCATTGACTGTTTGTCAGAAACGATTGTTCGCAACTGATTATATGGGATTACATGAGATGGTGCCAACTTTTGATTTAGAAACGATATCTCTACATCAGTTTCCGCAACTTCTAAGAAATGAAACACAGTGTCCCATCTTTCCTGATTCATAGCCACAATAGAACAGAAAACCTCATGAATAGAAGAATCCTTCCATACCTGTATTTTTTTATCAGGGATATGAACAGTACAGTCTATTTTCAAACGCTTTCCCTCGTGTCTAACATCCCGAATACGTAGATAATTAACACTCTTATCACTTTGCATAAAGGTCAGTTCAAATCTTGCTTTCCACACAAAATCATCTTTCCTTTCTTGTTCCAGTTTTTCCCTATAACAAGAATAAGCATATGCGATGCCAATTATCATACAAGCAACTAATAAAATACCTAATACTATAATGAGCCCGACACGCTTCCTTGGTGCGGTTTTTCTCACATCATTTCCAGGCTTATTATTGTATTTGTCAAAGCCAATGCTTACCCGAGCACTCTTTGATAATGAACCTCTTTTATTCGCCATAGTTAGTATTTTCAATCCTTCTAGTACGTTTTATATTCGGCGGTAAAAAAAAGAAAAAACAGGACGTTAGCATTCGATAATATTCATGTAACAATATGCCTTGATGATGACTTTCTCAAAACTTTTTCTAAACATTAAGCCAAAATACGAAATAGATTCCTTGCATATCCCTACATATTTGTCAAGTACTTCAGAATTCTTCTTTATTGATCTGTGTGTAGTTGACCTACAAATTACAGGAAAAAGACACTTAAGCAAACTATATTAGAACCTAGGAATATACCTCTTTAGCTTAATTACCATTTTTTGTACTGTTGTTGGTACTAATGGTACACTTTGATTATCACTTATCAATGAAGCAAGAGATATACATATATTGTCATAACCACCAGTATCTAAAGCGAGTTTTAAAAGTTCATCGCGACATTTCATTACGTCAATGCTATTTGCATCTAAAACTCGTTCTATCTCCTTATTGGTACTATATCCACATAATCCGTCACTACATAGTAATATTATGTCGTTCGGATTAATTGAATATTTGACAATATCAGGATAAGATTGAGAATTAACATCACCCAAACCTCTTGTTATAACATTATTATCAGGATGGGTGAAAGCTTCTTTTTCTGTTATCTCACCTTTATCTATTAACTCCTGTACTAATGAATGATCTTTTGATAATAGTTTAAGTCCCTTAAACGCATTATAAACATAACACCTACTATCACCACACCACGCAACATGAGCAATGTCTTTACAAATCCAACACACAACAATAGTGGTTCCCATGCCTGCGGTTTCTGGATCATTTGCAATTCTCTTATTGATTAATTCGTCTGCCTTTAAAATGCACTTGCGGAGGAATTCTTCTATAGTGTTATTGGATATTACTAATTCTATTTTGTCTCTTGAAAAAGATTCACGTATAGATTCAACTGCTATTGAAGAAGCAACTTCTCCAGCATTTGTTCCTCCCATTCCATCCGCGACAACGAGGATTGCTCCATATTCGTCTAATTGTATATAAGACGGTGTTTCATTAAGCGTCCAGACTTGTTTTGACAGGTCTGGACATATAATGAAAGAATCTTCGTTGTTTGTACGTTCCCGACCAGTATCGGCAATCGCTGCAATTTTTATTTTCATAAACAATTCTCAATTTAGGTTTATGTCTTAGGAACGAATTTCTTTTGTTCAGGTTTTATTTTTTGTATAATACTGACCTTACCAGACTCACGTTTACGTGGGGCAGGTTTTGTGTAAGTCAACTCAAACGGAAGGGTTATGGGAGGACATCCATCTTCTTGTACTATAATATCAAAATTGTTGATGCCCTCTTTTAATGGCGAAACAGAGCATTTGTGTTTAAATACGCTAGAAGAATGTATTTCAGTAGTTAATGTGTCACTACTCGCTATACCGACCTGCAATGAATAGTTTTGGTCATCAGCAGATGGAATCAAAATATTAAGTTGGAAAGTTGCTGTACCTTCTTTACTTACTTGTACATCAGTGGTTTCAAGATCAAAATATTTATAATGCCAAGCAAGTGTTTCAAGTGTCATTATAGGAGACATCAAACCGTGATATTGAATCTGAACAGGATATTTCAATTTATTATTTTCGTTATAAAGCATCTCATCTGGTAATGACTTTGGGAAATTTAAGGTACAATCATATTGAATACGGTTACCAGACTCCGTTACACGCTGTGTTTTTGACAACACATCGATATTACATCCATACTCATCATTGGAAATAAGTGTAACATTCTCTGGTGATATATCTTTTGGCATATCTAAATAAACAACAGTCTGAAATCTTCGATGTTTAAACGGAATTGCCTCACCTTTGTTTAATTTCAAAGAAAAAGATTTGTCAATTATCTGCAATACTCCATATTTTCCATTATGCAATTCTACAATCGCGTTATTACCATAAAGTTCCACTTTTTTAAACTGAGGAGGTAAAACTTCTGTCGTATCATTCAGAACAATTCCATATAGATTTTGGTTTAATGTTAAAGAAAGAGGTGTGTCTGGTTTCCATTTAGGGAGGGCTTTCTTTAAGAATTCACGATTCATCTCGCTACTTTTTACTGATAAAGGCATTAATAATTCATCAAAAGAAACAATTACTTCCTGCCCACTTTTATGAGTACGTGCTCGTAAAATAGTCTGTCCCTGTTCATCTAAGGATAGTAACGCACCTTTTACTTCTGCTTGATTTTTGGGGTTTTGTTCCTGTTCACTTGCATATAAAGGGGATAGGCTTCCGTTTTTTCCACTATAATAAAAAACCTTTTCTTTTGCCACAACAATTCCAATCCCCTCATCATTAATCGATGAAATGAAACTTATGTCGTCATTGTCAAAATCTTTCCCCCCATATTCCATTCTCATATGTTTCATGTCTTCATTTAAAAGCAAAGGATATCTACCTTTCTTCTTCTCCCATTTTTCGTAGGTCTCGCATGATGCATATCCATTACGAAAGGGCATAGCTTCTATGAATTTTTCATTGCTCACACTTCCATCAGGTGACATATATCGAAAAACAGCGTCGTCTTTCTTATCTTTCACAAGCAGGTGTCTAGAATGAAAGAGTTGTTCTTTATCAAATAATGCATAATTACCATTTACAGGAGTGAATTTTCCTTCTTCGGTGTATATTCCTTTAATGGCTGTTGTTGGGATATTGCCTTTATATTCTGTTGATACAGCAAGACCTTCGTGGAATGGTGCAACATAGTCCTTGGTGTTAATCAATTTTTCTCCATTCATTGACCAAATGATTGTACTACCACCAGTAGATGTTTTCAGTACGTCAGCAAATTGTTGTTTCTTAATACTCTCCCATTCTGGCTCAATAAGCCATTTTGCCACTTGGCTGTGTACCTGTCCATACAGTGCCAAAGAAAAACATAGTGCAAAAAATCTTGTTTTCATATCTATTTGTTTTTAATAATCTTCTAATTTTTCACTTCATCTTGTAGCCTTTCAATTTCATAACGTATTTCATTAATAACCGAATCATTCTTTGATTGTAAAGCCCATTTGTATGCAGTCTTCCAATGATCCAAGGTTTCTTTCGCCTTTCCACCAGTAGTATCTACATAACAATAATATACTCCTATTCGATAGTGGGCATCAGCCTCTATTAATGGATAACGTGATGAATCTTTATGCGATATTATTTTTTGTGACAAAACAAAACTCAATTCATAGTTTTCTTTGGGTTTTCCACTAGGTTCTTCATAGTTAAAACCCAAAAGTCGCTTTCGTCTTTTTGACTCTGGATTTGAATAACAACCATATGAAAAAGCCATTTCGTATATTGCTGGTAAATAATCCGTTTTGCTTAAACTGTCCATAAGATTAATTCCTGTTGAAAACGTCTCTTTATTATCACTCGCAATCATATTTAACGCCTTTTCATATAGTTCCTCATTACTCAGTTGAGGTGCTTCTTGCTTTGTTTCTGGTTTAAAGAAGAAATATAATGCAGAAAAAATTGACAAAATAGCAATAACATTCAAAATTCCAAATAGATATTTCTTTGATTTTATAGGATATTGCTTCGCTTCTGCACTCATTTTTATTTGTTTGGCAGATGGTCTGTCTCCTGGTTCTTTGGACAAACATGCATGTATCAACCTTTGTATGTCAGATGACACGTTCGGTATAACAGGCATTGCTGCATTAGACTCAATTTGATTCTTTCCGCCTTCTTCTCCAAATGGTACTTTACCAGTTAATATTTCACACAAGGTAGCCCCAAATGCCCAAATATCACTCTGAGGTATTGGCTCTGTTCCTTCTTGGAATCGTTCTGGGGCCATATATGCAAGTGTACCACTGTTCTCCTCATCATAATAGAAACCATGAACACCACCTTTTTGCGAACTTATGCCAAAGTCTGTAATAGCATAATGAAGAGTATCATCTAATAGGATATTTGCAGGTTTAATATCCTGATGTATAATAGGTGGTGTTAATGCATGCAAATAAGCTAGTCCCGATGCTACATCATTAATATACTTCCAAATGTTTTCGTCTCCAAGTTCATTCCCTATTAGCAACTCTGATGATCCTAATTTGCAATATGGCAGAACCAAATAAGGCGTTTCCTTGAATATTGAGAAATGTGTTGGATGAATCAAATTTGTATGATGGCAATTGAAAACTATCATATATTCGTCTCTAAATCTTTGCTCACCTTCAATATCAAGAGCATTTTGAGGACGATATATCTTGATGGCCACCATAAGGCCTAGTTTTTCTATTTCATCGTCATTTAGACGGGCAATATCTGATAATTGAACTTCTTCAGTTACAGTATTTGTATCTAAAGCAAGCCAAACGTCAGCAGTGGCGCCATCAACACTAAGTGGGCGGATTAGCGCATAGTGTCCATCAAAGAGTTCACTACTATCTGCAAATTCTTCAATATTTAACATGTTTTTATCTACTTAAGGAATGTCCTTTTCTTTTGTAAAGGATATTCTAATATATACGATTATCTCTGAATGAATTGAATAAGATTCGAACTAATCTGATAAACAACTCTAATTTTAGTATCTTCAGAATAGTAATTCAAATAACTGCCTTCAACTCCATCAGAATATTTATAAGTTTTTTCTATTTCACTTTTGACAAAGTCTGGGTCAATCCCAGTATTAAGATATAGTACGACTTCCTGTACAGTATCTTTAATTCCTGAACTTGCCTTAAACGAGAATCTAGCCATTCTCAGATAATCACTACTTATTGTATATCCGATTCTCTCTTCCGTTTCTGAAAGAAGGGAGTAGCCATTCATCAATGACTTGATTTCTTCACGTGTCTTTCCTAAATAGCCACCATAATCAAGAACAGAAGTTTCTGTCTTATGCGGAATTTCCACGTATGTTAATATACCATTTGCCATGTCCCAAGTTATACCAATGGTTGCATCCTTGAGACCCTCGGCATTCATAAACGCTTTAAAATCCTCTTCAGAACCTTTTTCATATACATAGAAACGCTGAGACAGATACTGAACCATTTCTTCTGGTGTAAACCAAACATCTTTTTTCGCTAAAAGAGATATGGCTTTTACCTTGCCTGTTGAAGAATCAAATCTAAACAAAATCTGATCCCAATTCGCATCTTTCACAACATTCTCTTCTTCTGCAACAGATCCTTTACGGTAATTATAGATCATGTCATCACCATCAGTTGTATAAACATGCCCAAAAGTATTGGTGATTGTGCGCTTATTCACTCCAATAAAATCTTCGTAATTGTATTGCATAAGACTCTTTACAATTACCTCCAAAACGGCAGTACCGTCATCCGTTATAATATCAACATATGTCATTCCCCCCATCTTTGCTGTTATCTCGCCTGTCTCGCTATTAACTTCTGCAATATTGGAATTGTGTGATTGGAATTTATTAATAACTGTGCCTGTCTCAACAAGTGTGTTATATTCCGGGATTATCGTTTCGCCTCCTTTCAGTTCAATAGATCCCAATTGTTTTGCGTAAGTGAACGTGCCATTTGAATATCCATTTGTATCATAGAACTTGGCAGTAAAACTATACTTGCTAATTGCAGTCATAGCCATAATTACCGTCATCTGCGTTCCACCTGTAGGTAATACTTTTAATGTAAGTCTATTGGTCGATGTGTCTATTGTATATTCTCCTGGGGCATTCTCATTGTAGATGCCCCTTGCAGCATCTACATTAGAATAATAGACCTTGCCATTCTCTAAGAAATTAATCGATTCCCAATAACTAACATCCCAAATCCACTTTCCGAGGATACAATCTGGGAATTTCCAAGAGGGTCCATCAGTAATTACGACTTCTTTTTTCTTAATTGGTGAAAGTTCGGCTTCATCTCCATCATTAACCTTTCCAACCATCACTTTAATAACGGCAGTACCACCTTTTGTTATAATATCAACATAGGTTCGTCCATTATTTGCTACTGCGGTAATCTCACCAGTACTATTATCAACTGTTGCGATGCTTTCATCGTGTGATTTGTAACCAACTATGGTTGTATCTACCAATTGTTCGTATGGCGGTAATATCGATTGACCAAACGTAAGATGGGTACGCATAGCAACTTTGTTGAATTTAAAATCAACAGTAGTTTCATTAAGCCTTCCAGTAAACTCATAGCCATTAATCTTTGAGACGGTCATGTCAAGATAAGTTGCGCCATTCGATGCTGATATTACATTCCCTTTTACTCCATAGTTTCCCTTATTAATGCTTTTCAAGACTTCTGTCCATTTTTCTTTCTTGTCAGAATAGCAAAAATAGGAACCTTCTGCAACAAACTTCATGGATTGCCATGCATTTTCTTCAGGAATGTCATATACCCATTCGCCTATAATTTCATCAGCAATGTCAACTTCAGGAATGTCTATTTTTTTTTCGTTTTTGCTATCGTCTTCACATGAATAGCAAGTAAAAAGACATACTGCTAAAAAAGCTGTTCTAAAAATATGTTTCATTGTTTCCATTGTTTTGTAAATTACTTCTTTTGTTTACTCAATACCTAAATGTGTAACCAAGTTTAATTCCAAAGTAGCTGTTGCGCTGTTTGTATCCAGACATGACAGTACCAGGAGTTTGATCAAAAATCGTCAATCTATCACTTTCCCAGAATTTCTTATCCGCCATATTTGTGAGCATAAGATTATATTCTAAGCCCAAACTTACACCAGCATATTCAAAAGCAACACCCATTCGGAAACCGAAGTTTAATCTGTTCAGAGGTGAACTATCAAGGTCATAGGATTTATGAATATCAGCATTATTTCCCATTGTATACGTCTCAGTATAATCAAAATGCTTACCGTATAAATCCAATTCTCCATATCCTGCATAATGTGACGAATATGTAGAGTTGTTATATAACTGATTTGTATATTGGAGATTAGTGTATTTGTAAGCATGTAATGTTTCTGTATCAGTATTTCCAGACAATTTCATTTTAGCAGATAACCCATAATATACTACAGGACCAACATTCAACTGAACATGACTAATTCTACTTGTAGCCAATCTATATGAAGCAAGAATAGGTATTTCCAATTGATTTATAGTGTATTCTTCTTTGTAGTTGTTCTGAGTCGGACCTCCAAGATAATATTGACTGGTTTGCAATATGCGCCGTTCTACATCTTTATTGAACTCGTTCTTGTACGAATAATGTGTGAATTCCAAACCTGCCTTCAAATAGAAGTTTTTGTATAAACGTATGTCTGCGAAGGCTCCAATGTTAAATCCACCGGAAACGGAATATGAAGCTTCTTCTGCACTATTTCCTAATGCATAGTTAACGACGCTTCCTGTATAGTTACCACCAGAGGACGTAGAAATAACAGGATTAACATATCCTGCACTGATTCCAAATGATATTGCCCTGCCACCAATACCAAAATTGGGAACAACGGCAACAAATGGTTTTGCCTCTTGACTAACATTTATACCAAGGGTCTGTTTCCCTGTTGTAATATTTACACTGGCTTCTCTGTTTAAATCAATGGGATCATTTGGAGTGCAATGAACTCTTATTAGGTTATCCGCGACCTTTGAAACTTGACACCAATGTGGAAAATCACCAAATCTCCAGTCGTCAGCATCGGTATAAACGTTGATATACTCATCGCCGCCGTTAGGACCGAAATGCAAATCATTTTTTGAGAAGGCAAGATGATCGAGTCCTGCTCCTTGATAGATATTTATTATTACAGATTTCGATGTACTTTCGATTTTAACATCTGCTTTTCTTTCCTTATTATTATCATTAGCTTGCGCTGTCAGTGTTATTTTACCGTCTTCTTTGCTTGTGATAATCCATCCTGGAACATCAGTTATTTCCCAATCCGTATTCGAACGAACTTCTACTGTATTTGTTTCTCCTTTTGACGGAAATGTTATATTTTCAACTGATGGGACAAGAACTTCAGGTGCTCTGTCATTTTTAACTTTGACTTTCTTCGTTTTACCACCCATAGAGATACTAATTTCGCAAGTTCTGTCAGAGCTGTTTTCGTTGGCATCGCTTATTACATACACTTTACCCTTTTCTCTTTTAATTTTACACCAACCTTGACCTGAACTTCCTACAGATGCAGTCCAAGAACCGTCACCGTCTACAGTGATTACATCCTGACCTCCCTGATATGGAATAACAATTTCGTTATCAGAGATTGCGAATGGTTTAGCCTTATTAGGCTTTGCCATAACTCTATCAATCCACTTGATTTTTTCCTTGCTATCAGGAAGATAGAAATTATCGCCACAATTCACAACTTGCTGGTACTTAGTCTTGGCCTTCTCTAACTTACCATCCTGTACCAGTTGATTAGCATCACGGAAGAGATCACGGCATGACTGGGCGTTTACTTGGCAATAAGAGCCTCCTACAAGCAAACCCATAAATAATAATAGTTTCTTCTTCATAATGCAATTATATTATTTTTTATTTTACTAGAGATTTCGTCTCTTCTGTTTTTGAGTAATTCTGTCTGTATTTCAGCCCCATCCTCTATAGCCATCTGTAAAGAATCACATATGCCCTCATATTTATCATATAATGACGACAAACTACGAATTATCTCCATTCTATTTGTGATACTGTCCCTTCGTTCGGCAAGATACTCTTCTTCTAGGAGTGCTCTATTATAGAAATCACACGCTTCATCTAGCCGTTTACGTGATGTGATATTTTCCACAGGTTTATCAGTTGCTGCATTATCCTTTTCAATATTAATAACAGAATCGCCACTATTGCACAAAGTTACAAATGGAGGTTCTACATCAGAAGAGTTTGTAACCCCCCATACAACGAATACAGAACAAATAATAATCAAAGCGAATAGTACGAGTGTATTAGTTATGAAATATTTTTTTCCTTTCTTTCTAGCAATCTCAGCAACCACTTCAGCCGAAGGTCTTTTCTCTGGATTAGCATTTAAACAAGAATAGACTAATGACTTGATACTCTTGGGGATTTTTTTCTTTATTTGCGGTATAACATCTGTTTCTGATTGCTTTTTCCCTCCTTTGTCTCCAAACGGCACATCACCCGTTATAAGTTCATATATTGTTGCACCTAGTGACCAAATATCGCTTTTAGCATTAGCTTCATATCCATCCATGAAGCGTTCGGGGGGCATATATATGATAGTTCCACTATTTTCGTCATCCAAATAATTCTCGTTATCATTCCCACTTTTTACACTAATGCCGAAATCTGTGATACAATAGTTGTTTTTGTCATCAATAAGAATATTTGCGGGTTTTATGTCTTGATGAATTATAGGTGGATTACACGAATGCAAATATGCTAATCCTGAAGCAGTATCAAATATAAACTTCCATATATCATCTTTATCAGAGAGTTTCCCTACTAATTTTTCAGCTGATCCTTTTTCACAGTAAGGCATAATCAGATACGGAATACTATCATCAATAATAGAAAACCCCGTTGGTTTTAACAAATTTGCATGATGACAATTATATACAGTTTTGTATTCTTTCTTGAACGTCTGAATACCTTCTGCATCCAATATGTTTTTTGGACGATATATTTTGATAGCAACAAGAACGGCAGAACCTTCAACTTTGACAATCTCATCCCCATCCTCGTCAGCCAGCTTTTCATCCTCGGTGTCTTTGTCTTCTGCTAACCATACATCAGCTGTACCTCCCGCAGTACTTAGTTGGCGCAAGAGTAGGTACCGCCCGTCAAAGAGTCCTTTATCATCAATATATTTTTCAATTTCAATCATCTTCAAGAGATTATCAATTACTTGAGCCTTAACTTCTCGCCTTCTGATAAAACAGAAAATGACGATTTATGATTCATTTTTGTTAAACTTGCCAGTTTTATTCCGAAAAGCTGAGAAACTGTATATAGAGACTCACCATCCTTTGCCTTGTAGAAGTCCTGGGCTCCCTCGTATTTCCTTTTCTTTTTCGCTAGGAAGACGATGTCACCTTCATGGAAGTCATTCTCGCTAGTTGTTTCATTGAATAGCAACAAATCTCTTTTTGATATATCATATTTCATTGCGATAGAAGATAATGTTTCGCCTGGATATAAAATAGTACATCTGACTCCATTTATTTCTACCACAAATTTTCTTATAGTCCTCTCAAACTCCTCTTGCTCTTCCGACTCTTCGGTATCTTCCATCTGTATGTCTTTCCTAGTAATTAGCTCAGCTCTTGTTATGGTTCTTGTAATCGTTACTGTTTTTCCTGGACGTAGTTTTACACCTCCATTAATTGCATATAGCTTATAACTATCGATATAGCCAATTAATGCCTTTGCATAGGTTGGCGAAGTAGCATAGCCAGCCCTTTGCAGTCCATTTGCCCAACCACGATAGTCATATACGCTTTTTGAAAAAAGAGACTTGTACCTACTATTATTTTTGAGAAATATCGAATGGTCTCTGTATGATTCTGCTGCAGATGAATAAACACGGAATGGACTTTTCTGAGGGTCATCATCCCAAGCATAACATAACGGTCCATTCCAGCCTGTACCTCTTTTTATTCCAAAATGGTTGTTCGATTTTTGTGTTAGTCCACTCTTTCCAGCACCAGATTCCAATATTCCCTGAGCAAGAGTAATTGGAGCTGGTATGCCAAATTCTCTTTCTTGGTCTAATGCAATTTGCTTATATTGGGCAACATAGGATTGTATGTCAGAAGATGTTTGTGCATGAGCAATAATCTCAACATACAAGAAGCATAATAGTATTGACGTACATTTTTTTACCATGGATTTATAATCGCTTGCGGATTGTAACCATAACCTATTCCATATAGGCTAATTCCTCTTTGTTGTATTTTTTTCCCTTCATACATGATACTTCCTACATCGAGACGACCTACGGGAGGAATGTTCTGGGGCTGATTACCAAAATTAAGATTATATGTCTTTCCTGTATCCAAGTTATTGACTCTTGTGGAAGATGTCGGTTGTTTGATAGGCGTATGCACTTTGGGCTGTACAGATATCGATTTTAGACCTTTCTTTATACTTTCTATTCTCTTGGAAAGAATTGAGATAAAATTCGTTATCTGCGGATTTTTACTCATCTTTTGCAAAATCAAACCAATCTCATTTAGAATGTCACGAAAAGTCTCAGTTCTTTTTACACTATCAGAAACAACAAGACTCCTAGCATTTGATGATACAGTATGGTCAGGGAAGCCTTTTAATATTGTTCCAAATTTTGTTTGAATCTGAGATTTAGATAAGGTTCCTATTGAATGTTCTATTTTGTCTATATGCGGAGTTATCCATTTGCATTTTCTAAGAAGGGGACATGCTATGCCAATCACAGAAAAAAGATTCACTTTCCCGCTGTTTTCAATCGCTTCAACTACTAATAATATTATTGAGACTATAAGTACTGCTTCGCCCAATCCCACAAAAAAAGAACCAATAAGCACAAAAAGTTCCGCTTTAAATTTTGTCTCTAACCAATATAACTCCATCTGCTTTGTCCACAATGAGGAAATTAAAGAGGAAACTTCACTACAAAAGCCTTTGGATGATAGTAAGCGAATAAATTTAATTAGTTCGTTATCAAAGATTATTCGTTTTTCCTTGTAGTCTTTTGGAATTGGAATCCTTGATATTAAAGAGATGTCTGTTTCAATCCAATTTATGGAATGATTGACGAACTGTTGATATAGATCATCCATTGATATTACCTTCTAAATTAACAAGTTTAACAATAATTGGCATCGCAATGCATGATTTGCTTTTTATCTTCTGCTTCATAAGTTTGTCAAAGGAATCTCTAATGGCCTTCTCATAATTCTTTCTATCTTTAAATTCAATGTCAATATACAGACCTCTTTGAAGAGAATTTTGACCTCCAGATCCTTCGACATTAACCCGAATATATATACGTTTAAACTCCGATTTACCGAACTCCGCCATTAGCTCCTTCCTTAAAAAAGCTTCTATGTCCATTTTTGTATAAAGACGATCATTAGTCAAAGAATAATAGCGTAGTTGTTCGTACCTTTCATCTGCGGTTATTTTGTCAGCTCCGCCCATGGCTGGACTTACCACGACAACCTTTTGCTCTATTGCAGGCAATTTCTTATTTTCCATAGTATCTCCAATCTGCGGGGTATTACCGACCTTGCCTTGTGTTGTTATGTAGCTGACTTTAGTCGAAGTAGTAAGCGGATATTGGTTCATATTCTTCATCACATAAGTTCCACTATCAAACTTAAACTTAGCATTCTTGTCCCCAACACTCTTGCCAAGTCGATTAATCGTTTCACGCAACTGTTTCAGTACCTCACCATCCTTGATGCCATTATATTCAATGAATGCATAATAATCATCAACAAAACGGTTATACAAGTTCCTTACGTCCCTGTATAGATTCCCATTATGGTAGCAAGACGCGTCAAAATCTCGTACTATTATCTCATCTGTTGTCATATTGAAGCCTTGTTTGTGAGAATACGAACTTGTTTCCAATATCTTGAGAAAATACGAATCCTCTTGTTTTTGCAACTTTGCTATAGGGGATGCTTGTGTTAACGTTAGGCTATTCACATCAACATTTACTACAGGAAGAACATTTACCATCACCTGACAAGCATCTGGCACTGTATATCCTTCGGGGAACTCTAATCTAAGCCAAAGGGTATTAGATTCAAAACAGTCTAAAGCTTCATCTTCTAACCACTGTTGAAATACTCGTGGATAGGCCCGCGGTTTGAACAAATCTCTGTCGTAAGTAGTGTCAGTAATATATATTAAAGTAGAGTTCTCCATATTAAGAAGACTCTCTTTCCAAACATTAATGAGTGAAAAGAACATTCCTGATGACTGTTGAGCGTCAAAAGGCTCTACCATTTCTATATTCTCTATCTCCTGCATGGTAGATATGTCAAGTTCCTTATCCTCTATACCGACGAAAACATGTTCAGGTTGAATCCCATTTGTTCCTCTGATAAGCAAAGACAACCCCTGTATACTATCTATTTCCGCTTTTGTAGTTATACCAACCCACACACAATTCTTTTTATCCATGTTTATAGTGCGTGAGCCTTGACTATACGACATCTTTTGGGGAGTAAGGACATACAAGTCAGAATGCGGAATAAGTGATGTGCAAAACAGAGGAATATAATTCAGAGAAAGTTTACTATTACTTTCTTTATACGTAAAAGACGCCCCCGCTCCAACATTTATTATACCTGTGTCCTTTTTGGGCTTAAATGTAGGGTTAATCAAAGCTATAGCAGGTACTGCATTTACATTTTCATAAGGAATAAAGTCTGAACAATATCGTTCAACTATACGTTGTGATGCGCCATCAACATAGTCCTGTATTTTCTGCACTTCATTGATTAGAGCAATAAGCATCATTTTGGCAATAGGATCCATTTGATTGAAATCTATGCCATCAATTGAAAGTTTGCGTAGTTGTTCTACAGCCTCATTTACTCTTCTTTCTATATCAATATCCATAGGAAACTTAAATTCTATATTTCTTTGCTGTTGGCTCAATCAAGAACATTACATTCTTCTCATATTTACACGTAGTTCCTAAACCGTCATCTATAATTCCCTCAACCGCAATCGTAACTATGTACTTAGAAGGAACTTTTTTCTTTCTTTGCTTTTCAACTTCCGCTGAATTTAGTTCCATAGAGACAAGAACTTGTTTCAATTGCGGAGCATATGTCAACAAACTTTGGCGTATGCTTTCTTGACACTCTTTCTTTGTAATCTCATTGTATAGTCCACCTGAAGAAAATCCAGTCTGTTCGTTATTAAATTCACGATAGTGTACGTTTGAATACTCATGATTCCAATACTCGAAACCAAAATCCGGGTCGCCATTAAAACTTCCTCTTGGCGTAAAAACAATCAATTCGACAAGATTATCAAGCATAGATATTCGCTCTTGTATATCGCGGACAATACTTATGCCTGTATCAGAATTCTTGAAAGTAAGAGGTGTACTGGAAAAATTCATCATCAAATCTCTATACCTGTCCAGCGTTCAATATCTTTTTGCAAAGTGATTTCATATGTGTTAGTGTTACTGAATAATCCATTAAGGAACGCTTTAACTCTAACGGTAACCATTTTGTCCGGTTCTCTTTTTCTGGAGTTGTTGAATCCACTATCTATTTGGATCATCAGTCCACTCTTAGAAGATTGAGTTGGTTCTCCTCCATCAACTGTATAATAGACGGTAGCGCCTTCGGCATTGTTGGTTATCTGAACTCTTGCTTTGCTATTCGTACATCTTTTTGTTAGCTGAGATTCTGAAATCGTAGGTGCTTCTATTGTTGAGGGTTTCGGTGTACCTTCATCTAGTTTCGCAACCTTTTCATTGATAGAGAAACACAATTCGAGTCCTTCTCTAATTCTTAGATAAGCATCTTTATAATTATATGGTGCATAGACATAATTCCTAAATTTGTCCGAATCTGCCAAATTAATATAGTCATCAAGGTCGCATGCACATGTAAAGGCACTGACACATTTCTGAACATTAGCCAGCAACTCCATTGGTGTCATCAAATCGCACTCTTTATTAATAGTGATCATAAGTTGCTGAACTACCGGCCAAAATGTACGAATAACCTCTTTCCCATTAGAATGCATCAGATTACGAGCTTTTTTATCTATCGCAATAAGAATCTCTTCAAACTGTTTCTTTAATTCTATATACTTTTGATGAGAAGATATAAAAAGACAAGGAGGCACGAAATCTACATCGTCCATTCTCCAACCATATTCATCTACAATACGAGCGATAGGAAAGGAATTAGCTGGTAAAGGGCTATTAGGAGATATCAAGGAGAAAGAATATTCAGGCTCCTCATAACCATCATTAGTGTCTTTCCATTTATCTATAGATGCATCAATTGTCAGTATCAATTCCTTTTCTCCGTTCAACTCTGGTATTTGAATACGTGTATCAAATGTATTCGTGAAATTAGTGTCATAATGAGCATCTATAAGAAACCCTCCTTTTGTTACTGCCAGAATATTTAGTTGTTCTACGTCAACAAGTCCTTTGTTAATACTAAGGGATAATTCAAATGGTATCGCTGATGGAAATAACCCAAAACGACCAGCAGCAGCCAAGGCAAGAGCATTGCTAACAAGTTCCATTGTGCTATTATCTGAAGCTCTGAGAATTTCATCAGTAAGCCTCATGCCTTTTTTCCAGCAAATTCTTTTTGTCATATTTATAGATTTGTATTATAGTTCAAAAAATTGAAGACAATATCATCAGATAGTCTTAAAGGTGCTTCATCTTTACATATGTTAAAGCGTAGTGTTTCTTCTATAGAAAAGAAATAGTCTTGAAGGAAATCCTGATATATTTCAATATCATCTATAAACTTTTGAAAACTTTCATTGCAATCTTCTTCAGACCAATAATGTATATCATAAATCGTCGTTCCCTCATCAAAAACATTTCCAACATAGCTTTCTTCTAGAATAGCTTCAAGCCCATCTGCATACCTCGGTTTTTGGTCTCTATATGTTACTGTCTCATGATGCTTTTCAATTTGCAGGCCTTCTTCCATAAACACCTTGCGCAGTAAGAAGGTCAGCAATGTTTTATCTCCTCTTATTATCTTGCATGCAGGGATGAATTCAAATGTATGTTTGATAAAACGGTTCGATTTTTGTTCTTCTGTTAGGCCATCACATATTATATCAATCAAGACCTTATTATTGTCAACATATTCATTTAGACTCTCCCTAACCATGACCCTTAGTTTTAGCAAAAAAAGATCAATCGGTGCAAAAAATTTGTATGCGTTTTCTTTCTCAAGTTCCTGTTTCTGATATTCTTCCGCAAATCCTTCTTTTTCTTCTGATTTTGATATATTTTCAAACCGATCTACAGCGTGAAACATAAATTCGGGTAAAGAATTGTATATACTATTCCTACCGACACCTAGCAAAAAAGTTCCATCGTGCTTTTCTTCAATATCTACAATATCCTTATAGGAGTTTCGCTTATGCAATCCCCTATATGCCACCTTTATGCTTTCTTCAGGAAAATAGGAAAGCAATAATTCTATATTAATATCTTCTGGTAGATTCTTTGGTAGCATACTAGATAAACAAATTCGAGTCACCTGACAATTCGACATAGAACTGTCCCTTTTCTGTTGCTACTTGTATTACATCAAACGGAGGAATACCTATCTGCTGTAAACTAAGATTCTTATATGGGAACTCTGCATCAATATTCTCATAGAAAGATTTGTGGAATAAAGTTTTATAACTTAGTTTCCTCAATTCGGCATCGCCGTTAATATAATCATCCAATTTTGATTCAGGAATCATTACTTCAAACTCTTTTTCAGGCTTGTCTGAAACAATCTTGTCGATGAACTTATTGTTTCTCATGTTGATTTCTAATGCCTTCACATTTAGCAATGATTTCAGCTTCTCCATGACTTTTTCAACTGTCATTGTGGCCGATAGATCTTTACCCTCTAAAACATTCTCCCAACGCTCATGTGCAGGACAAGTTTTCTTCCATGACGAATATTTATAAATGTTCATGCTGTTCGTCATTCCTTCATAACGGAGCATTTTACCTTGTAGAGTTTTGAACTGAGACTGGTCATCAGAATCTAAATGGATAATCTTCATGGCCTCTTGTACCTGCATAGCTCCTATTATAGAAGCACTAATAGGAGTTGTTGCAACTCTCCCTGCAGAACTTTGCGTACGAACAACATCTGCGCAACCAGTCCTAAGCATAATAATATTAAATTCTTCCCTTGACAATCCGCACTCATAGCAGTTTACTCCAGGGGTATATACCTTGACTGCACCCGTCAGATTTTCTATACTGCCATCAATCCAAGTTTTTCCAGCTCGCATACATAATCGATTAAGTAAATAACGAGCTATTCTGCTATCAAGACATCCTATAACAACATCAACAGCACGATATAGTCCAAAGCCAACTTCAGAGAAAAGGTTCCCGACTATAGGAGTCACTTTTATTTGAGGATTGATCTCCATTGCTCTTTTAGCCACAATTTCAGCCTTATAAGAATGATTGTAAGCGTCCTCTTCTCTAAAAAGTACTGAACGTGTGAGGTTTGAAATTTCAATATGGTCAAAGTCAACCACATATATATGACCAACACCAAAAAGTGCCAAATCTTTTACCACCTCATTACCAAGAGCTCCTGCCCCTGCTACCAATACACGGGCATTCTTTACTTTGTCTTTCTTGAACCAGGAAAGAAGGGTAAAAACCCCCTCTCCCCATTCATATTTCTTATCCTTCTGCATTTGTTAAAAAACTAATCCAACGTTTGCGCCAAAAAACGTTAAGCCCATCAGTTGATAATACAAATCATAGTCTTTTGTTGAGCAATTTATCTTATATCTCAAAAAAAAGCCTACTCGAACAAGTTGCTTACCAACAGGAATATAACCGCCAAGATCTAGTTGTGGCGCAATATACAAACCTGAATACTTTTCTGGCTCTTCTCCCGGAATTTCTGGCTCGTATTTGGTACTCATAGTGGAATAGAAAGAAGGTACAACACCAATTCCTCCATATAAAGAGGCTTTCTCCTTACTAATATTGCTTAATTCAACAGACAAAGGAACGCCAACTTCCATTAAATTGTATTTCTGTATGCCAATAGTTGCAATAGCCATTCCAAGAGAGAGTCCTCCGTTTAGATATACGCCTTTGCCAATTGATTGTTTCCAAGAACCATTAACGCCATAAACATTTGAATGCCTAGATTTGTTGCTTAAGCATGTTTCCATATTAATACCAATCTGGATTCCACTTTTAATTAATGCATGATTGGAGTCCACCACTTGAATTGTCGTATCTCTCTTTAACCCGAAATACTCATACAAGTCAACTCCTTTACGCAGACGGAACTTGTAATCACCAGAACCTTTGTAATCTACCTCGTAGGGACCAACTTCAAAGTTGTCCACATCTTGTGCAAAGCCCGACACAGAAAAAGCCAGGAATGCAATCATAGAAAAGAACTTCTTCATAATATTACAAATTTTGTTATTAATCAGTTTCAACATATTGGAATATTGTATCGCCTATCTTAAATGTATCTCCATTCGACAAGACAGAAGGCTTGCCAACAGGTAATTCTACTCGGGTATTAAAAATAACACCAGTGGCTAATGGCTTAATCATAGGCAAAGATTTAGTATGGTCAATAAAGAGTTGCGCATGTTCTTTAGCAACTTTATTGCTCTTCTCCCAGTTCATTTGAATTTCGCATTCACCCGTCATACCTAACGAGACTTTATTACCGCCACCTGTTGCATTCATCCATTTATGAATAGGTATTTTTTGGCCTGCTTTTACACCATTCTTTATTATGAGGAAATATTTCTCAGCCAGCATACGAACTGTTACAAGTGATGCACCAAGTCCTCCACCATAAATTACAAAGTCAAGTAGCATATTCATCCATCCATACTTGGAGCTTGTAATACTTGAGAAGTAGAGAACTATGAATCCTATAATGGCTGAGCAAACGCCACCAATCATAGCACTTCTTATAGGTATAGAAGACTTGATGGTTAGACTAAGTGATGCACAAACGGAGAATAAAAGGTAGGCTGGCAAGGAACAATACCAAGGAATATAAGTCGTGTTTACTGCAGATAGCAACAAACAGAAGATAATTGCTCCGATGGCAAAAGCAGCCATACCAATGATTCCAGATAATAAGGAGAGACCAACGATTTTCAGATAAATTCTCCAGTCTTTTTTCCTATATTCATCATTGTATCTAAAGATGAGAGAGAGGAAGAATCCCAAAAGGAATCCTATTGTCAGGAATGCAGATACCTTTGTAGCACATGTCTCGAACAGGTTAAGTTGCTGTTCTTCGTTTGTAAAGAAGGTACTTACAATACCAGTAGCCATTGAACTGAAACCGCCTCTTCCCATCAACTCGTATAGTATCCAGCTAATGAGACCTGCACATATACCAGCAATCGTCTGATAGCAATCCCTTACAGAATTCATCGTCAAGAGTTCTTTCCAATCAATATGATCCTGAATACCAGTTTTACAGTTCTGTCCATATTCTGCACATTTAAAACCATTCTGATGCCAGCAATGAACATGCATTATATGTTTGCATTTTACAACGACCATCTGTCCTGGCTGGATATCCTGTTTGCAATAATGGCAAATTCTTCTTTGAATATTTGCTTCTGGCTCATACTTCTTATAATATTTGAGCGCAAAGGACTTAGATTTGATATAAGGTATCAGAATCTTCATCACGCAGAAGAAGAAAACAATCGTCAGTAATGTAGCAAAAATGGCAACCAAATACTTTATGATAGAGTCAACGGTGCTTTCTTCACGTTTTGGCCATGGATTTTCAGCTGTACCAATAGAATAGGCTCCTTCACCTATTTGTTCGCCTCTCCACTCTGCTGCATATGCCGTTTTACCATTATATATAGCATCATCTTTTACCTTGTATGTAAAAGCAAAGTCATACATCGCATCTTGTACGACTTGTTCAAAATCTGCCAAAACGCTGTTAATATCATCTGAAGGTTTGTAATCTCCCTTCCGTTCAACAATCACATTGCCAGTAGAAGGATCACGCGGCGAAGTAACGCCTTCAAATGTCATTTTGACCGTTTCATCAATTCCGTTTCCTGTGTAATAGAAAGCATAAACTCGGGGAACAACATGAGAACGATTTGCTTCATAATCCGTTACTTCAATGAAAGTAATAGTTTCATCTTCTGGCCTTTTACTTCCTTCTGTAAAAACAAACAACAGGTTTTTATCTTTATTTTTTCCTGCTCGATTGACAATAGTCCTGTTTTTAGCATAATTCGCTTGTACTTTTACAGATTTCTCTAACTCAGTATTACCTCTATCAAACTCTGCGAGTTTTGAATATAATGCACCATAGAAATATTTATTTGTGGCACTTTTCTGAAATTGGGATTTGTACCCAGCATAATTTCCTTTGGTTACAAGTTGACTTGAAGTAATTTCGTCACCAAAGAAAGACAAATAAACACAACTGTCAGGGGCACTATCGACTAATCTACCAATGACATCATATATTTGTGCTTTTCCTTCATCTGGTATACTCAAATCAACCAATACCGAGAAAGTATAGTCTGCAGGTATACGTTGCCCACTGCTAAGTGAATGTATGACCCTTGTGCCTGGTGGTATTATAATCCCGTTCTCTTTAATATTCAAGTACGAATCAAGATCCTTAACGGTAACTTCAGTTGAGCGATTCATATCGCTATCCAACACCTTAAGGAAGAGGGTTATACTGTCTTTACCAACACCGTACTCATACTTTTTGTCGCAGAACACAATCTGCTTAACATCCTGCGCACTTATACTTAATGCGACAGCAACAATAGTCAAAATAGTAACAATCCTTTTCATAATTATCTTTTTCTTCTTGTCCATATTTTGAGATCTTCTAATTTTTGTTCACCATAATACTTCTCATCAGTGCAAATATCCTGGTTGACAATAGGAATAGAAGTCAGTAATCCATCAGTAGTTGTATAAACAAGTACGAACTTTATTTTCCCAATATAGTTTGTTATTACTTTCCGAATGGAAGGAATACTGCAATGGGTTGCTATTACAAAACAACCGATAAGTTCATTATCAGGAACTGATTCATTTTTAGAAACAGTAGAAGCGACATGCTCAGTCATCAACCCATGTTGATTGCTAAATCCATGTATCATACCAGCTAATCCGGAATCAGTCTCTGCAACTAGCATTCCCATATCGATAATTGATCCATTACTCAGTTCTATACCATAGCATTCATTTTGATGAGATTTTGCACCAACCAATGTGTTATAGTAGTCTTCTGGTTTGAAAGAATTTCGGTCACTTTCTACAGCCCATTTATACAACTCCTCAAGAGAATATAATTTCTTCAAGTCGGCCTTTGAGTTGATAGAAGAGTCTCGCTTAAATGTAAAGATACCCATCTCTTGCTGTGGCGTAAGTATATCAACAACAATGGCAGTCAAGAAATTTGGATGTGTAGGATGTTTCAATTGCATTTGTACATTACTGTCAGAATTGCTAAAAAATACACCTAATCCAGGATGTGAATGAACCCAACAGGTCAAATCATATTGCAAATTAGTTTCCCTTCTCAACTTTCTCAATTTCTCCGTTACTTTCAATTTGATTTTACCACCAAAGTTAAGTTCATACTCAGAAAACACAGCATCATCACCAGGAAGAACTATATGTTCAAGTGAAACATAATATTCATTGCTTTGGTCATCATGAACCCATCGGCCTAATACCATACAGCCATCTTCTTTGGGATTGTTGGGATTACGCAAATCCTCTGCATACATATTATAGATGTCTTTAATACATGTATTCTTGATGTACATTCTCCTGACTGCGGAATCAGCACAGAAGTCATTACAATCAAGCTCCATATAAGCATCATTATCTATAACATCTTCAAGACTCTGCTTTCTTAATATTGATGTTGTCTTTCTACGTACTACGATAGCTGATGATGCATCCGAAGAGCCGATGGAATTAATATTAGATAATGTTGTAGTTTTGTTTTTTTTGTTTGCTTTTCTAAACCATAGAATTAAGATCACTAAAAACAGGAAAACACCTGCGCAGATACCTATGAGCTTCCAATCCAGATTTTGCCACTCAAATGACTCAGTTTCCGATGTTGAATTGATTTCTTCAGACAAACGGTTGATGTTTGTTTCTCGTTGTCCAAGTCTCTGCATTACTATTGCCTGAATACTATCAATACATTGTGCCTTGTTAGTTATTTCTTTGTTTCCAAATTTTTCTATATAATTAGTTATCAAAGAAGTTGTATTATGGGAATAATGTACAAGAGAGTCACATATTGAATTTATGTATGAATTCAAATGGTGTTCACTAATATAAGCATCTTTATCTTTCCAATTTCTTAGACTATTCAGATGCTCATCAATTTTTGATGTTTCATCCTCAATGCTTGAGGAAGCCAAGAAAGGTATAGATTCAAGATAATTATAAAAGTCGGATATAATCTCTTCGATAGTAAGAGGTCCCCTCTTTGTTATAGAAATTGACTTGACGTCCTTGGTCTCTATTTTTATAGGATCTGATTTGTTTACGACTGATGGAGTGGATGTTTGTACATTTCGCTCATCTTTCTTCTCGTCTTGCTCAAGCTGCTCTTGTGCCTTGGGCTTTCTTAATAAATCAATAAACTTACCGCCACTTTGGGGTTTCGCTTCTACAATATTACATGTAATATCTATAGTTCTCGACTCACCCCCTTTTAGACTGATTGACACAGGCCCCCCTGTACCATATTCGTTTGTAAAGCGAACTATGACACCATCGTTAGAATTATTTTTGATATAACTAACAACAACACGTCCCTGATGTAGACTGGAACTTGACTTAATATCAATATCACCTTTCGATAATCCTTGCGCATTTAAACAAAGACATAGAAAGGCAAACAAATTTGCAAGTAAAAACTTATAGATTGATGACATATTCATAACTATATTGAAATTCCTTTATTGCCTTTTCTTCTTATTTTCCCTATTCCTTCATTGATAGCACTGCGTGTCTTACGCCTTGTTTCTCCCTGAACTCGATTGATTTGGCTTTGGGTCATATTCCTTGCACGACGTTTAGCTTCATCCTCTGCACGTTTAATCGCATTCTGTTGCATCTCTTCGATGCTTTTTCGATTTTTAGCATTACGGAAATTCTGGTATGTCAGATTACCAACAAATGCAAAAATGGCAAGGATTACTCCACCAATGATTAACCAAATGTTTTGCTTCCGTTCCGCTTCTGCTTTCTGTTGGGCTACTGTTGCAATAGAATCCTGACGAGCCAGCGCTTGTTCTTCTGCAAGCTTCGCCTGAAGCTCGGCATTTTTTGCCGCTGCGTCTTCTGCAGCTTTCGCTTCTGCCTTTAGTTCTTTTTCTTTTGAATTACATGCAGATAAAACTTCACCTATCCTTGATGATAGATTACTATCAATTGGACGGTAACTAATCTCGCGTAAACTGGAAATTGCCTGTTTCAATTCATCAGAAAAAGGATATTCTTCCTGTTCAGCCAATAGTGCACTAATCCTATTTATTAAAGAATTTGCTACAGCCTCATCCACATCCGTTCCATCGATTTCTTCCTGAGAAGTAATTGTCTGAGTCGTCGATAGCTGAGTTGATACTTCCGGTACCCTTACAGACTTTTTCTTGGAAAGATTTATTTTTAAGTCTTCGCACCGACTAAAAACTTTGTAACGGTGTTTTCCCTCATAATGCGCAATGAAAAATGGGATTGAAAGCTCTGCATTTTCGCCAGACTTTAATTCCATCGATAATGTTGGCTTATCATTTAGTAAGAAATATCCGTCTTTGGAAACCTTATACTTAACTTCTTTAGGAATCATAAAAGCATCAGTATTGATGCCAGAAAACTCCATGTTGTCTTCATAATTTCCGGTCCTGTCAAAGAAAAGAATAGCAATCTCATCCAGTTTTTTGTACTTCTCTCGATAGGTTCTACCTAATTTTTTATTTACTGAAAGGAACTTTATTGTAATCTGTCCATTATTCTGGGTAATATCGTAGGTGACAATCACTCTGTCCCTCTTAGATGATTCCAAAGTATCCGTCACCTCCCTTGCCCATACAGAAACGCAAGCGAAAAGGAGAACAAATGCAATATGAATCTTTTTACTTCCCATAATCAGAAATTACTAATTCTGTTATATCGGTCTGTAATTTTTGACTTATAATCACTGCTATTCCACGAAGATGCATGTTTGCTGCAATTACCATCTGTGCAACACTTATATAAAAGATCCACATCGGCCATAACAGACTCTTTTGTGGCTTTTCGATTGCTACTATTGTATATCTTCTTGTAATAATCATCCAACTTATGATAAATCTGCTGCAATGAAGAATTACAATATTTGCAGTTATGACGGCGAGAAGGAGTACTGTGTTTCCTTCCACAATCTCCTTCATAAACAGAAAAGTCTATCATATCAAGTTTCTGTTTCAAGGCATTGTAAATCTCATAGCCTCTGTCACGAGAGTACCAATTATGCCGATTAACAATCTCGTCAATTTCCGTCTTAATTTTTACAATTTTGGTTTTGTAAGGCAACTCTTGACTTTCTAATGATGGTTTGTGTTTTGGATTATTACAAAACTTTTGCTTGCTAATCTCTTCAATCAAAGTATTACATTCACCCTCCAAGCGAACATAGTCCTCATCGGGTTTAACCTCCACCTTAATCTCCAATTCTAAAATTTGCTTCTCCATGAGCAGCATTTTGTTCCTACCATTACTTGCTCGCCAAAAACTCTTAGCCTTATATTTGGCAATATATAAAGGTAAGCGGCAGAGTTGAAGTTCTCCACTTTTCACTTGGATTTCGGGTAAAAGAATTTTTTCTGAGGGCTCTATAAAGATAACATTTCGTGCGTCTTTGTAAGTGTCAATGTTCCGATGTCCTTTCATACCAGGAAAGTTTTTGTCGAAGGTGATTGATGGTGACAACTTCTTCAGTTCCTTTTCTGGATATGCGTGTCCAAAAAGTATAATGACGTTTGTTTCTTCAAGGTTCTCTATCTCAACTGTAACCTTCGCGTTACCGTCATCATCTGAGTCTACCTTAGTGACAAAGATGTTGCAGTCGCCAAAGTGTATTTGTTCTTTGGTATGTCCATCATTCAAATTAACTCTTTGCTGTTCATCCGCATAACTTCCTATGGCAGCAAAAAATAGAAACGACATGAATATCAATAGTTTTTTCATATTGTAAGCGATTTCTTTTGTGGTTTATCTTCTTTTATTTCATCACCAGCCTCAGTACTCGGTACTGGAGGCATATTCTTTTCAGGACCATCCTGTCCAAAACGAGTCCAGCCATTTGGCTCACCCTCTTCTCTTACCCATTCCGCAACATTTTGGTCTTCTGGATAAGGGTAAGTATTTTGGGCATGATACAACTGGTATTTCAAATAATGCTCCACACGAAGAACCAAGTCCTTCAGAGATGCCAACACACCCATTTCTTTAATGGTCAAACAAACATGGCCTTTGAAACTTCCAGAATAACGGATGTTAGGATGCCAAATATTCGTTCGAAACGTAAAAATTGGATTACCATCAGCGGAAGGATAGTTATTCGGCAAAACAATACTCATCTTATGAAGGTATCCAAAAATGGGTTCACGGGGAACACCAGTATCCTTTACACCTACTATGGACTTACAGCGATACCAAATTTCATATTCCGTGGGAAGTCCCATAATATTCTTCTTACGAATAATATAAGAAAGGGTTGGTTTGCGAGGATTAGGGCTTGTTGCTTTACGCTTGCTGCATAGGCTATCCAATTGCTGCCATTCCTGCAAGAGACGGGCATCGCGCCCAGATAGCTCTTTTTGATTGAAGTTATTGATTAAGTCATTCATGTTCTAATTGCAAAAATATCAATTGTGGATTGGATTTAGCCTGCGATAGGAACAGATATCAAGTGCAGATTATCTCCAGGCTGCACGTTATAGTCCATCAGGCACTGTTCACGACCATCTTCATCCTCAAAATCAAGGATTTCAGGCTCTTCGCTATCATCCATCATCTGGCCAAGTAGATACTGGATGGGGTTACCGCCATTATCCATCTTTGGCAGTTCAAATACCTGAACAATACTATTAATTTGGTCGCGAATAGTCTTATTCGGATCAGTTACTTTCACTTCGACTTCTTCGTATGAAGTCCCATCGATTGTCAAATTGATGATAAACTCTTCATCATAAAATTCTTCGTTTGCCATAATCGTAATATTATTAGTTTTGTTTATACATCTTATTATAATTGCACAACAATAGTTTTCCAACATCATCCCGTAAATGCATACCATTGCCTTCACACCACCGCCAAACCTCACAGTTCTCACATGGGCCTGTCTTCATCCATGAACGGTCACGATATTTTTGGAACCGATTATTCCAGACATCCCAAAAAGAATCACTATAGATATTACCTTGTTTATAATTATATCTAATACTAAGACAGCCAGAAATAGAACCATCATGCAGTATGGATGCCACATTCACACCTGCACCGCAAAAATATTGTTGATTTCTTACCTCAAATTCGTAAGGACCTAAGAAGCCCTCACAGCCGTAACTGACTTTTATTGAACGATCCTCGCGAGCTTCAACAATATAGTCCATCAGTTGTATAAATTCTTCTTTGTTAAGTTGAAGATTAGAATTACTATAGGCTCTACCCATTGGGAATACCGTGAATATCTTCCACTTCTTCACGTGATATTCTATCAATAATTGTCTTATTCCTTCCAATTGGGAAACATTCTTTTTGTTAATGCAGGTTATTACATCCCATGTTAGATTAGAAGGTGTTTTTGCAACTACATCTATGGCATTAATGGCGTCATCATAAGACGATGAACTTTGACGCATCCAATTATGCTCGTCTCGCAATCCATCAAGACTAATAGACAAGGAATCCAATCCAACGCTCATGAGTTTCTTAAAGATTTCTTCGCTTAAAAATGTACCATTGGTAACCATTCCCCAGTAAAATCCCCGTTTTTTTATTTCCTCACCACATTCGAAGATATCCCTGCGCAATAATGGCTCTCCTCCTGTGGTAATAACGAGAAGTGGATGACCCGACTGCTGTTTTATTTCATCTAATACTGGTATAAAGTCACTTAATGGCATATCCCTTCTGCTATCGTCTGCTTCGCAATCACTTCCACAATGTTTACATCTTAAGTTACACCTTAAGGTACATTCCCAGAACAATTGTTGAAGATAATGTTTCTCCACCCTCAAAACATTAACTGTTCTGCCTTTTTCAATAGATAATATCTTCTTTATACCATTCTGCATGATGTTTCCTATTTCTGCAAGTAGAAATTCTTGCATTCATTCTCCATATCATTAGGAACAGGACAAGCGTATGCTGGAACACTTATTAAATGCAAGCATTCTCCTGAAAGAACATTGTAATCTCTTAAACTTAGTTCACGTTCATTCTCATCTTCAAAATCTAAGATTGCAGGTTCTTCCTCATCTTCCAACATTCGTCCTAAAAGATATTGTATTGGATGATTACAAAAATCTGTCTTTGGTAATTCAAACACTCGAATGATACTTTCAATTTGTTCTCGAATAGTCTTATCGGGATTTGTTACTCTTACTTCAACACCCTCATACTCAGTTCCCTCAATAGTCAAATTGACCATCAAGTCATTTTCATATAATTCTTCGTTTGCCATAATCCTAACTAAAAAGTTTTTCGTGTGGCCTCAAACCATATGAAGACCATAACTCAGCCTCAATTTTCCGTCTAAGTATTCATCGTTGAAGAGCGGTAGCGTACCGTTATGTCGTTCTTCGCAACAATCAGGTCGGCTCTTGTTTACAAGATCTTCTTTTATTAGCTGCTCTCCCTTCTCCTTGAAATAAAAAAACGAATATACAATCATAACTTTCATGGATCCAGAGCATCTCCAACAAGGTTTCTGAACAATTTCTTCAATTGTCTCAACGGTGGTTAATCCACTGCCAATTCTTAGCCCTCAATGCGTGGCACCTCTTTTCATTACCATTTATATAGAATTGCCCGGATAAAGTTCACTATTGCTATTATCATAATAATAACGCCAAACGCAATTGCACCATAAGTGAAGATATACATTCCACCTCCCCTTATGCTAGCCCAGACATAGGTTATAACTGTCACCGCCAAACCGACAATCAGACACAAGCATCCTTTAAAGAATCCCATGACAGAATCTTCTATGCATTTCTGCCTAATATGTGACACCACACTATCTACCACATATTGTGCTTCATTTGTAGACAATCCATCTGCAACAAGAATTTTCTCCACATCCAGTCTAGACTTATTGCCTTTTGTCAACAAGAGACCTACTTTTATGATTGTATCTTCATAAGCAGACTTTCCGTCATCAGTACTCTCGTTTTTCAGATTATCATCTTTTGCTGAACGCAGACTGCCATTCTCGTCAATGTAAGACGGACAGTCCACTTCATCAAACTCTACCACTTTCCATTTCTTCCGGCACAATTCACGCTCCTTGATAAAAGCATCACATTGTTCACATTGTAATTTCTTCGCCATGATACAGTTTCTTCTTTATCACTATTCCAATCATTTCAGAGACTGAAATTGTTGACTAATCCAGGTATTTTTCCTGGTCTCATGAACCAAAAAGTATAGGATGACATTGTATAAACTTTTTCTCCATTCCCTATTTCCCCAGGCTTCATTTTTAATCTTCTAAGTTTTCTGGTTAGGCTTTTTAGTGATTTCAGTTTTTTTCTTGATGTTCCTGATACTTCAGTAATAATAGGAGCATGAATATCCCCATTTTTGTCAACGATAATGGAAAATGTCACACTACCATGAGCATTGTCTCCTGCTGAGCTGAACGACATGCTCAGCTCCTTTTTGAATTTTTCTTCCCCCTTAATATATTCAGGTTTTTTAGTGAGTGATTTATCATTTATAGCATACACCTTCTCGCCTTGCCCCTTTATCACATTTCTCAACAAATTAATATCATATATTATACTATTCAGTTTTTTCTCTTTTAAAACAGCAAAATCCTCCTCAGTTATGTCAATGATTTTTTTATTCATTCCTGTTAAATAGAAATTGCGCTCTTTTTCTGAAAAATAGAAATGCATATCATCAAAAGGATGGGAATCGTTGTCATTTGCATAGATATTAACTAAAGAAGGAGCATATGTCTGACCTTTTTTCTCCTTTTCTTCTTCCTCCTCTATCTTTGCCATAGCCACCATCATTTCTCTATTTTGTTCTTTTTCCAAATATTTTTGTTTTTGGATGACTGGATTCTCCTCAATAGGAGTATCAATAGAAAATTTATTCCAGTCTATCTTTTCACGAAATGTTGGATTAAGGTAGTCTTTACAGTGTGCTAATAACATACGGTTTGTCTTTTTGCTAGCTAATGTTTTCCCTTTAAAAGCAAATGGTATATACTCTATATAGTCATCTCCTAAAACATAGTTCCATACCATATCCTTTGTTACAAAAATACTATCCTCATACGAGGTGTTTCCTGATTCAATCATTTTCTGTATTCTCTCATATGAATCAAGAAAGTCTCCGACAAATGGATCTTTGTAATTATTTGAGAAGATGTCTTTGTATGTCAATATATGTTCTTTTTCAACATCATAGATAAAGTCACGTTCTACCACTCGTAGTTTTATGTCATTTGGCTGCAAACTCCATACATAATACTCAGGTATAGCTATATGAACATAATAAAATTTATTAGTCATACGGCTTTTTAATAAAATCTCACACTTTACATCTTTCGTATTATTATTCAGCGAATCTTTTGCGAGCGGTGATGCCTCATGCAAATTTAAGAAATCATGATAACCTTTGATAATGGTTTTTTCACGCGATCTAAAAACTACATAAGACAGATATTTTTGTAGCCTTTCAATTCCCTGCGTGATGTCAATATTGACGATGCAGCGTCGATAGGAATCCCCAACTTTAAGGATTCTAACTTCTTCAATTTTATAGTGATCATTCTCTTTAACATCTTGTGCCATTACATTCTGAGCCATCATAAACGGCAGAATAATAAGAAAAGAATATAAGTGATTCATAACAACCTGATATTTATAATATATCCATCTTCTACTAGGTGCATTGGTATTACTTCTTCCTTTTGTTCTGAAATATATGCTGTAATCGATTAAATAGAAGTTGGAACCTTTATCTTTCAATACTATCTTTTTTTCGTTACCATATCCAAGCACCTTTTGGCTGATTGTAGTTCTCGCTGCGGAAGCACTCAAATTTATTCTTGAATACTATCAGTTGATATGCCGACTCACTTATCACTTGCGGCTCTTTAAGGCCATAACGATAGAGTGCTAACTCGTATTTATTTTGCTCGGCATCAATCCGAATCATAAAGTCCGTTTTTGTCCCTGGATGTGCTCCATAAAATCGGTCGAACACCTTGCAAATCTCTTCGTCTTCAAACCAGAAATAAGCCGTATAATCCTGTTTCTTGATGTGCCACTTCATCGCCAATTTCTTCGGTTTCCCTGCCTGATGGTAGTTCATTAATCCACCATCATGTAGTTTATCGTGAGTACCATCGAAGAGAACCTCTTCTATGTAGTCAAATTCTGGTATAATCTCTTCGTCGTTATATTTTTGCCAAGTCTCAGCATCATAATCCCAATGTTCGAACAATAATAGGTAGCGATAGGTGAACGGTTGCATATATTTACCTACTTCAGATTGTATCTGATGAGTACTTTTAACCACTATCGATTTACTAGGACCATGACACCACATTGTAAATCCATCACAAGGAGCAAATCCGAAAACAAGATTCTCATAAATTCCTTCTTTTTTTAGGGTATCAAGTACATCTATGGGTAAATCTTCATTAATTGAAAATTGGTGTTTTTTTTCTTCAACACTCCAATATGCTTCTAAATTCATGGGAATAATGTCTGTATCATCCTCAGAGTCTATCAAAAAAGGATAAGGACATCCCCAATTCCAGATATTTAGTAGATTATGAAATGATTCAGCCATACCATTACTATACGATAATATTGCTTTTTCTAAAGTAATGGGATAATCAAAGTGGCAGCAAGAACTTATAATAAACTTCATTAGTGATATTTCTGTTGTTTGAGTTGTTTTAATTTCTCGTTTGAGATTATTCTTGTTGAACCTGTGTTAGGATCTCTGTATCTTGTTAAAACATCACCTTCTTTACCAATATTCCATTCTTCATCAATATATTTTCCTTCTTTTTCAAGCAGTTCTAATTCAGCCTTATTTGCTTGTCCATAATCGAGTCCCGATCTTTTAAACTCAATAATATGGTCTTTTTTTATCTTGTTTGCATATTTTTCCGACTCGGCTCTTTGAAATGCTTGAAGTTCACTCTTCAATTTACTGTTTCCTTTTTCTGCAAAATTTTCCCACAACCGATTTTCTTTCAACAATTTAAAAACCCGTTCCTTAGAATAGCCTCTTCTTAAACCTTCTTCCACCAATTTTCTGTTTACCGCTTTCTCCATCTGAATTCCTTCAATAGAGGTCTCAAATGCCTGAATTTCCAGTTTGGGATTTATCGCTTTTGCTTTTCTGACAACTGCCTTTGCATTGAATTTCGTACCATTTGTCCATAACAAAGAAACTTTTTTTATATCATTTTTCTTTGCCATTTTTACAATGTATTCAGCTTGTTTATCAATGTCGAAACTCTCTATTCTTTTAACATTCGCGGCAACTACTTTACTTTCCTTTGTGACTTTTATTCCCTTCCCTACATATTTGGCACCTTTTGCTACACCTGCAATTGTATCTCCATATACAGGAACCGCGGCAATAAAAGACAATCCCATATTGGCAAAATCGCCCTGACATAAGTAAATAATGCCATTAGCAATATCAGGAACTGCACCTAATGCAGGAATAAACCCAGCAACATCTAGAAATCCATGTACTTTGTCTATAACAGGATGTTTGGAATCATTGTTTTCTTTTTCTTCTACAACTTCATCTTTTGATAATGAAATTTCGAATGAAGATTCTCCAGTTTGTTTTATTGTTCCATCATCAATATTTTCATCGCTGCCATCATATATATCCATTGGGGCGATATATAACTCTCGCTCCGCCTCTTGATATTCACTCTTTTCAGACTGAGTTATTTTTTTTGCTTCAATCTCCGACTTTCCCATATCGTATTAATCTACTTTGGAGTTCTTGTTTGATTGTAATAATCTACACAAGCTTTCCCGAAAATAATTTCATATCTACGAGAGTCGACTTCCTTAAAATTATGATAATACTTTTCATAGTCATCACTTGAGGTTGTATAAGTATCAGCTGCATGTACTAACTTCCTTTCATATGGAGTCTGAAACTGGATTTCTTTCTTTCTTGCATTCTTAATGACAATGTCTTGAGCGACATGAGCACTTTCATGAGCATATACTGCAATTTTCTGACACATAGACATGTTTGCTTCTTCGTGCTTGTTCAAAATTGCATCTTTACTTTTTTCTGGATGCCAGCCCAAAAGACCATCTTTATCTCTATTTGCTTTTTTAAAAGCAACCTCGCTGTTCTTTAATCCAAGTGTTTGACCCACTAATTGATACAATTGATTATATGTAACAGAATGTAGTGAAGGTTTCACTTGATTAAAAGCTTTCATAGCTTCATTTAATCGTTTTTTCCCTTCATTAGTTTCCAGATATGAAGCATTCTCCCTTTCCAAAAGGTGAAATCTTTTATTATTCCAAATTATGCCTCCTGTTTTAGATTCGGCAAGGAATTGTAAAACACCACCTTTCTGTTTACGATTCTCAGTGGCTTTTGCTTTATTTACTACTTGATATAGGCTTTTTCTCTCACTAATAGGCCTTAAATCTACTAATGCATCAATGTCATCAGTAGTATCTTCTTTATAATCAGGGATGTCAAAAGTATCTTTTTCCTTTTTCTGCACCCATTGAGTTCCTTCTCCATGCTGCCCATCATCAATAATGCTTATCGTTCCTCCCCACATACATTGGCAAGTACTAGACTTCAGCAATGCAGGATCACCTTTAACAATATAGTCATTCTTTCCTCCCATCCATGGGAAAGGAGTGTTGTGCATACATGGCATAGGGGTAAGAGAACCATGATTGGCGGCTGTGGCAGAAGCCGTGGCAGGGAAACCTAAAGAACGACATCTGCCGAAAGGAGATAGGTTGACCATAGACAGATGATCGCTAATATTTGCCATTGGTTGTCCCGTCAAAAAAACGGTACGCGATGGAAGAACAGTCAGTTTTGCCTGACTGGTTCCCATTGAACACTTCATCGTTGCACCGGAGCAAACGTAAGAATCAGCCATAAACAAAAAGCGTTTAACCTAAATAGTTAAGACCGCGCCTTATAATTACATTACATTGCGCTCCAGAACGAATAAGATGAAGCTTGTTTACTACCACATTTTCATCTTCTACCAATCCAGACGAACTACGTGAACGATTTATCAAATTAAACACAACGGTCTTATCGGATGAAAGATTGTAAATATCGTGCCGAAGCGTTGATATACATGAGTCTATACACCCATCACATAGTGCTTGACCTTTATTCGTCATTTTTACGACCTCCATATTTCCATCTTCAATAATTACATCAATATTGATTGTTTTTTCGAAAAAGTTTAGCATATATATGAAATTAAGATTTATTGTACTTTCACTACGCCCGCTTTAATATCAATACGACTGCCTGCATTGAGGGCAGCGGAATCGCTGGCTTTCATGTGGTGGGTCGTAGAGTATTCAAATAATTGATCTCTTGCTTCAGTGCGGATGTTCTCAGCGGTCAATTGTAATTTATGTTCAATCTGTTCGTCCTTGTTGTCGCCAATCTTGATGAACTGGTTCTCACTGACAGACAGAGAATCATTACGATCAATATTCGTACTACGGTCGTTGCCTGCATGTTCACGAATATCGTTGTCAGCGGTACGCTGCATATCATGAGAGGCCGCAATGAAGATATCATTATCTGCACTGGCATTAATGTCGTGTCCGGCATGCATGATAATGTCGTTTTTTGCATACAATTCAATATTGCCCGTTGACTCCAACATAATAAGTTTGCGGTCAGTAGAGAATGTCAGGATATAGTTCTCTTTCTCGTTGTCATAGATACGGATATAACCATCGTTGCCTTCGTCATGAATCTCAATGGTGTGGCCATTGCGGGTACGGATAGCTTTAACCTGATTGGCACTATTGCTGTTTGCTACCCATGCTCCGTCTACATCACCTACACCATTATATAATGTACCCTTGACGTATGGACGTTCTGCATTTCCCCCTTCAAAGTCAATCATGACCTCTTCGCCAATTTCTGGGATAAAACTGAATCCCTTGCCGCCACCAGCGTATGGTTGCGCCATACGTAGCCAAGGGGTCATCATGTCATCTTCCAATTGTGCCTGCCAATCAAACTGAACACGGATGCGTCCAAGACCGTTGGGATCTTCATTGTCTTTTACCTTGGCACGGCAAGAGGGCGCAAATGGGTAAACATCACTATTAGAATAAGGAGGATAGTCACACTCAGACGGAATGCCAGTGAAGTGGTTGCTATAGGTCTCGTCTGAAGAGAAATAATGTACCAGTTCCGTGATGAGGATTTCATCTTGATCCACATCACTCTTTGTATTTGATGCACTGTTTGTTATATAGTTGTCGATGATGACCAGAGTCGCTCCGAGCTTTAGTTTTGAGCAATAGGTATTGCCGGAATAAGTTAACATACCGGCTTTCTCACCACGGGCTTGCGTTTTGGTTGATACATTTAATATAGTCTCCCGACCATCATTGTTGGCAAAACCGCCAGAGTGGAGGTTTTGTAAAGTAGGTTTCGTGTAATTGTTTTGTGATGCTTCAAATACCCTATCACTCAATTCATTATATGAACGCTGCATTTCACCGATACCCTCTTTCTGATTGGCATCGTATGCGTTATATGAAGAAGCGACATGACTGAAAGCAACATGTTGCATTTTTAAGTCTACGTTATAGGACGGAATATCCTTGCTGGGATAGGAGAGACGAACCGAATCCCGTTTTTTCAGATTGCCAAAAACAAGTTGTATGCCGTCATTGTAAAGCCATTCACCATATCTTCGGGCAAGGCGTTGAAGGAACTGGAAGTTGGTCTCGTTATATTGGACGCAATATGGGATGGTTTCTGTGAATCGTGAATCTACGTCCGTATCAAGATGACCACTATAGTCATCAACAACATCGTTTACGATGTCATTAAGAGTCCTTTCTTCAAACGATTTACAGCTTGGATTGTCTTCAAGCAGTGCGTCCCAACTACGTGCTTCTACATTAATATTATATTCACTACCGCTTCTGCTGCCAGATGCCGCAATGATAACCCCTTTGAATTCTATATCAGCAATATTGTCATTCTCAGCATTCAACGAAACATTCTCAATGTTGTCAGTTTGTAATGTAACGGTTATTTCTTTTCCTATTATTTGGCCACATACAGAAAACATTGCTTCATTGAGTTCTTCATCAGGACCTTTGTGCATGGAGAAAGACAAAGAGTTATGGGTCAACAAACTCTGATACAGAGTAAAGTTGTCCATACGGTACTTCGTGCCTTCAAGGTCTATATCAAACCCAGACGAAGTTGCTCCACCAATGGCTATTGAAATGTTCTTGACTGATATAGACATATTTCTTTAAGTCCACTCGTTTGTAAACATAGCACTATCAAATGTGCCAATACGTATAATTTCAGCACTGATGGTAACTGTCGTATACATCAGTTTACTGTCATTATCATTGAAATAATCTTTGAGACTGATGCAATAGGCATTTGCGAACTCTACGGTCTTGAAACTACGCTTATTGCTTTTAGAATAGACAACAAATCGAAAGATACCTGCTTTCACTTCCGTTTTGTTGAACATCCACTTATAAAAAAACAAATCGTCATCACTGGTGGCAGGCATCACAAAAGTAATCTGTCCACCTTTGGGACGTGTCACGGGCTTACCAGTATCATCTATTGATTGGTTAAACTCGTAAGCACATTCTACCACGCCATAAGTTCGCCCGCCTATTTTTAATTCACCTTGTAGAGCCATAGTAAAATTACAAATTATCCGATGCCTGGTCACTCTAAGAAAAAGGACCAAGCATCAGAAAGAATTAGAGATTAATTGTCGATAGTCCAGCGGTTGTTATGACGGGCATTGCCTACCTGAATCTCCTTTGCGGTGATGGTAAACTCCTCGTACTGCTGAACCTCGTTCTTGTTGTCATAGGTCTCAGCATACTCTACCATGTAACCCTCCTTGAAGTCAAGGTGCTTCATTTCACCACCCTGATGGTTAGGCCATGAGATGGTACCATTCTTACTCATGTACGTCTCACACATCCACTCCAACAAATCGGTATTTCCGTCATCGTTGGATTTAACTTTGATGTAAATTTTACCACCGCGTGTAGTACCTGTTGGCTGGCCTTCCACATCGGTCTGCTGGTTCAGTTCATAACGAACGTACATAATCTCACGCTCAGCAATACCATCAGCATTAAGCGTAACAACTCTTTGTGCTGCCATAATTGTTTGATTTTTAGAATTAATAAATAATAGATTATATATCAGTGATAAACACTTTCTACTTAACGTTTTGATCCCATTCAACACCTGCCGTACCATTATGTCCAGTCAGTTCTATAAAGAAATTCTTTGCTGCGAAGAAAGGTTTCAGTTCAACTTGAACAGAGATATCCTTAGTCTTAGGATCTTGGTTGATTCCCTTGAGACTGTAATTCTCAATGAGTTTACCAGGACCTTTATAGTCACTTAAGAAGTCATGAACAGCCTGTTGCAAATCCGCCTTAACCTGTGAATTCCAGTTAATGAATGCTTCGTCGTTGAAGAAATTCTGGAAAACTTTACCAATCCAGTCAAATACGCGAACTATAGGATACTCCTGCAAGCCAATAGTAGCGCCATTGTATAGTGAACGATTCGAGAAAGCCATTGTACGGCCATCTTCCTCTACCATCGGAATAACACCTTGATCTATCAATGCTGCTATCTCTGACTTGCGAAGGTCAAGACGAGCACCCTTTACATTGCTCAGAGTACCATACTTCTTACCAGCAGCGCCCTGAGCAATAACAATCTCATCCGTATTAGTCATACGTCCTGCAAGGGCTGCAGAGCCGGGGAGATAGATATCGTCATCTTCATCTGCTAATTCTGATTTTTTTCTACCAAGGATATAATTACATGTCATGACGAGATTAGCCAAGTGGGGATCCTGTCCCTGAAGACTAGCATCATCAAGTTCTTCTTTTAACATCTCAAAATTAAGACTATCCTTGAAGTCCGTAAGCATAATCACCTTATTCTTATATGCTGTATCTGCCCACATCCTTATTGTATCAGCATCACCCAAATAGCCTGGAACTACGAGCAAACTATAGTTATTCTTCAAACTCAGTCTGTCATAATACTTTTCAAGCTCTTCACGGATAGCGACAGTGTCCTCAGAATCATGTGATTCCAGTTCGTCTTTGTTGACGTTCATCAGTGTAATACAATCTATCTTTCCTTGCCCAGCATTAGCAAAGAAGGAATCAAGCGAACGATAGGTGATTTCCAATTTCTTAATCTCTTCATGGATGTTGAAAAGATTACTCTTCAAATTCTGTTCAGCCTTATCACACTTTGCTTTGCAAGACTCGATGATAGCCATTGGGTCTGTTCCCTCACCTTCAAGAATGGAAACCCATAATTTGAGTTCGTTCTTAAGCTTCTTACGCGCATCTGTATAAGCAGAGTCTGAAAGGAAAATGTTCTTTACTGCTTTACGACGAGGATCCATGTTCTCTACGCCTTTTATAAGACCTTTGAGCAATTGGAAACCGCCAAATTTATCCAATCCACCAAGACTGTCCTGTAATAATCCCGCAGGATTTTCTATCTTTTCTCTCTCTTTGAGTTCTAATCCTTCATTGAGAGTTTCTTTTTTCAATTCTTCTGCAGCCATATTGCAATGATTTTAAATTGTTATTACTATTCAGCTTCTTCGATTTCTGCCAACAATGCTTTTAAGGCATTCTTCAAATTACCTCTTGCTGCTTCATCTTTGAGGGTGTTACGCAGCGTCTTGTTCTTTTCCAATTGGCGAATGACAGAATTGTAAGCATCAATTTTACCCTTTTCTGCTCCAAGTAGTTCGCTTTGATCAATTAATGACTCATCTTCGAAGTCTTTAATTGACTTGAATTCAAAGTTCTCATAAACGGCTCCACCTTCTTCTGTTTCAAGGGCCACGCCATTCTTACTTGGCTGATAATGCTCGAATACTTCTTTCATGTTCTTGGGTTTAAACCCTTCACGATCCTCGTCTGTGTAAGGTGCTTCATCTGTAAACTGATCAGCATAAAGAGTTCTGTTTTGCGGGAACTCGATGATGCCATCTTGTGCATCAGCATCCAAAACCTTCGATATAACAGTCTTTCTTGCCATAATAATATGATTTAGTTATTAATACAAAATATCTTCCTTTTATTCAGAAGCAATTGGGTCATCAGGTGTATCAATATCCCAACTGATTTGCTTCTTTTCGTCATCATATTTCATCGTGACTTTATCACCCGAATTAATATCCCCAGAGATTATCAGTTTTGAAAGGGGACGACGAATCTCTTTACGAATAATACCAAGTATAGGTCTTGCACCATAATGCGCATTAAACCCAACTTTGGTTACATATTTTCTTGCACTTTCGTCAATCTCCAATTCAATATTCTGTTCATTAAGAGTCTTAAGTAAGTTTTTGATGTGAATGTCAAAGATACGGTCTATCATTTCTTCTGTAATTGGAGAGAATGGAACAATCTCTGTCAGTCGGGCAAGGAACTCAGGACGGAACTGACCTTGCATCACTTCCAACATCTGATCATGAGTCGGCACTTTGTTCTCACCAAATGATTTAAAAATATACTCACTTCCGATGTTTGATGTAAAAATGATGAGTGAATTTGAGAAATCACCTACACGTCCAAGACGATCATGCAGTTTACCTTCATCTAATATTTGGAGGAACAAGTCAAATACAGACTTGTGAGCTTTCTCTATCTCATCAAAGAGTACAACAGAATAGGGATGCTGGCGTATCTGGTTGACCAACAGACCGCCTTCTTCATAGCCAACATATCCCGGAGGCGCACCATAAAGCAGTGCCACAGAATGTTCTTCTTTATACTCTGACATATCAAAGCGAAGAATACTTGTTTCGTCATTGAAAAGGAATTCTGCCAAAGACTTAGCAAGTTCTGTCTTTCCTGTTCCCGTTGGGCCTAAGAAGAAGAAGGATCCCATTGGCTGGCCTTTCTTGTTAAGCCCAGAACGAGACTCATAGATAGCTTCTAGGATACTCTTAATAGCATGATTCTGACCTACAACTCGTCTATGAAGAATATCTTCTGCATTTGATAACTTCTCACGTTCTTCCGACTGGATATTTCCCATAGGAATGCCGGTCATCTTTGAAACCACATCACGGATGGCTTCTTTTTTGAGCATTTCCTGTTTCTCCACCTTCTCTTCTGCCAAGTCCATCATTTCATTGGCTATTTTTACAGATGCCATAGCGCGGTCAAGAAGGTCGAGTGCAGAAGAAGGCAAATGACGATCTGGCATGTATCGTTTAGCAAGCCGTACAATCTCAGCAGGAACTTCATCGGCTATTGGCAAATGATGAAACTGCTCGTAGCTTTCCCTCTTACTCTGTATAATATCAATAGCCTTTTCTTCGGAAGGCTCTTCAACCGTAATCTTTTCAAAGAATGAGATGAATTCCTTGTCTTTTTCAATATCCTTTGTATATCCGTCAATTGTAGAAGTGCAGAGAACCTGAATCTGATTTTTTGACAGCAACTTCTTCAAATTTGGAAGAATACCGTTAAGCGTAGATTGTTTATCCTCTACGCGATGGAAATTCTCTATAACCAGTAGGGGTTGGGGAAGATTAAGAAGATTTTCTGTAACCTTTTTAAATCTGTCCTCTATTTCGCCTTTGTAACTTACACCTTGGCTTAAAGATATCAAATCAAGTTCGTATGGCTGTAATGCCTCTAATGATGCAGGAACTAGTCTGTCACGCAATCGCTGAAGAATTCCATTGATAAGACTGGATTTTCCCACACCAGTTTCGCCAACTATGAGAATATTAGCTCTGTCCTTACGGGCAAGAACTTCAATAATGGATAGTATTTCTTGATCAAAACCGATAACTTTTGATTCTGGTACATCTACAAGCATAGAAATGCAATACTCTTGCGTTTCCCCTGCATTTGATGAACTTTTGCTTGACTGATTTGATGTACTTTGAGGTCTTGCAGGCGCATCTGATTCAATAGTCTTTATTATTTTTTCTGCTTGAAGTGGTAACGTCTTTAATTGTTCATATGAGAAACCTATACCTGGAGTAACAAGTGATGCAAGAAGAGTTATGGGAGTAATCTCTGATAACCCACATTTTTCACTTATTTCCAAAGCCTCTTTGACTGCCATTTGCGAATCGTGTGACAGTTCTATTCCTTTCATTCCATATGGAGACTTGTCGCACTGCTTAATTCGCATATCAGTCCAATCGACCAGATAGTAGTAATCTTCGTCAAGAGTGTCTTCAATGAAGTTCACTAATCCAGCACTTTTGTGAAGAAGAGCTCGAAGGAGATGAGCTGGTTCAATCTTTGGCGATTTGTTGTCCGTAGCATAAGACTGTGCTATATGGAGCAAATCAAATGAAAAACCTTGTAATAGTTGTGAGTACTTATCCATAACCTACGTAACTTTACTTGTTTATAGTTCAATATCTATTTTCTGTAAGAATGCTGTTGGGATATATGCAGTTGATATTAATCCTATCTGTGATAATGAAACTACAACTCGTTGTTGACCTGCAATTCTTGCAACCCTCCCCTCTACACCTAGAAAAGGGCCGTCTATGATCCTAACAAGCTCTCCACTCTTATAATGACATTGTGATGGTTCTACTAATAACAGATGTTTATTATGATTACATGTTGCCTTCACAAATCTGCTCATTTCATCACAAGAAATCGTTAAAGGAGGATTCCTTCTATTCTCATCAAGTTGAAAGTGATTGTAATAATAAGACAAGTAGGATAATGCTGGGGTACTGTTTACATACTCATCAGCCTTTTCTTTTGTCGTATACACGAACAAAATATTAGGAATAAGTGGTTGGAGGAATCTCTTTCTTTTTCCACGAATATACTTTTCTACAAGTTTCTTTGCTATGTATGCATAGGTTCCGTCATCAACAAGGAAATCAAAAGCCTTGTCCTCTCGGCCATATGAAGCGCGGAATACAAACCATTTTTTTTCTGACGACTCTTCATACCTTACCGACACCCCTGTTTGTGAGCTTTTGGCTTCGGGGAAGGCCTCAGGGGCAAACCTGACGCATGGAGGAATAGTCTCGCCTCGACGAGTGTTCACATTAGACAATGTGTGCATATCGGACCTTTTTAGGTTAGTGATTCTTAGGTTCGACACGATACACAAAAAAGCGTGGAATCGTCCTGTTGTCTATTCCACGTATCGAGGCTCTAGCATTACCTATTGTTGTTGAACAGACAACGTTAGAGCCCACGCCGATATGTATATAGAAACCAATGTCAAGAATATATCCTAATAGATATACAATCGACACAGGAATGCTTATAAACACATCCCGAGGACATCTACCGCTGCTTAGTTCTGGACAACAATTTACCGTCGATTTGCTAGATGTTCGATACGTCCAAGAACAGAGCGCTTAGTAAACGCCTTTCTATGTAGTGATCCTCATCTTACCCACCCTATGCTCACCATTCTTAGCTGCATTACCACTCTCGGCTCGGCGTGGACTGTCAATCATGCTGTGGGCGATAACGGACACGTCCGTCTGTATCCCAGAGACTCATGACGTTGAGAATCGGGGGTAAAATTAAGAAAAAATTTCTAAACAAAGAAGAAAATCACAAAAAAAATAAAAAAATGAAGTAAAAAAAGCGATTCCTGTCTCCAGAAACCGCTTTATACCTATTAAATTATAGTTATTTCACTCCCTTGCCATCATCCAGCCTCTCAGCATGGCGAACATTAAGTGTAAAACGACGATGGAAGCATCATAGTAAACGTAAATCAGTCGTACCGCGGACGGCTGTCAACTGAAAACAGTTTTTAATTATTAACCCGTCAACAGATTCTAGTCGTAAGATAGAAAACTGACAACCTAAATCAGCGAACTACATACTATACTGTAAAAAATGCTTTAGCCTGCTTTTAGGCTGCTTCCAAGCTGTTTCTAGCCTTACTCACGAGTATGGCTAGACTATGGCAGTAGTATGTCTACAGTAAGGCTAAAGCGAGAGAAGAGCTAGAGTCACTATACAAAAAATGGTATGCAGTATTGGACGAGATACTACTATTCCACCAGTTTCTGCTTGATATAGTCTTGAATATCAGCAGAGGTGACATCATAAATAGGTGACAGTTGCACTTTGCATCAGCAAGTCGCAGATTATTACGGTAATCAATTATCTGCATCTGAGGAATCCGTTTGCGCGGTGCAGCATAAAATGAGACCTTTACTCCACTAACAACAAACTCAACATGGTCAAATCCCAGAATATTCTCTGAATCCAAATGACCGATAGCCTCTAATTCACGTTTAATTGTTGGCCAATCTATTTCAAGTTTATCTTTAGGGCCTTGCTTCCACCTCATGAAATCCAAGTCCTCACTTAGGCGACTACCTATTTGTAAAGACAAAGCGGTTCCTCCTACCAGCACAAATGGTTTGATACAATCAAGCTGAGTTATTGCATCAAAAATCAGAGCCGTTTGTGGTGCTAATCCATTCATTATGCAACAAATCGTTTATTCATCTGACGAGTAGCCATGGCTTTGACGTACGCACCGGGTTTCTTGGCATGGAAGTAGTACCAAGCAAAGAACTTGTTGAGCACATAATACATCTCTCCCTGAGCAACGACATTCTCTATCCAGGCCTTTTTTACTTTTTTATAAGGGAAAATCTTAAAAAGCAGGTTGATATCGTCAATATCCAGATAAAGGAAAACATATTCAATCAGCAACTCGTCGGAAATGGTTTTCATTTTCGACATATCGTAAGACCAGAAACAATTTTCTTTTTTAAGCTTACGAAACAGCTCTTTTCGGACGTTTTCATTCATCTCTGCCTGCAAAGATAACATGTTTTTCCGAACTGCCCAAATTATTGACAGACTTTTTCTAGCATAAGGTCATCAGATGTCCGCATTCTATTCGCTGTAAAAAATCGCCTGCTTCAGGCTTCTAGCCTGCTATCACTCTGCTCCTAGGCTGCTCCTAGGTTGCTCCTAGGTTGCTCCTAGGTTGCTCCTAATATCCATTCCTGATAATTTTTTGTAAGTTTCATATTCCTCATATTCCTGTTGTTGAACTTGCTGGATAGCAAGCTGAGGATCAAGAAGATAATCCAAGCTGGTATCCCGTTGGAAACCATTAATATTGGAAGGTGGCATATACATGCTGCGTGTTTGCGCTTTGTTTTGTTCTGAAGCCACATAAGCCGTTGCAACAGTTGTTAATGCTAACGCTGCC
>Ga0310691_10001043_pt1 | contig 45547 bp, 31 predicted proteins | sample 176DNAGHGlowgp2_FD_203887 | JGI IMG/M metagenome (GOLD analysis project Ga0310691, IMG submission 203887) | Sheep rumen microbial communities from Palmerston North, Manawatu-Wanganui, New Zealand - 1766 DNA GHGlow gp2 (v2) (version 2) | ecosystem: Host-associated > Mammals > Digestive system >... | reverse complement strand
CGGAAACGCTGATCTCGCTGTTGCGGTCAGACTGACGCGGCTTCAGTCAGTTCAGTTACCTACAGCTAACATAAATCCTGTTTTTTACCCTGCCGGCGTGGTTCCGGAAACTTCCCCATTCTGCTTAACAAAAGTGTTCGTTTTTATAAAAAATGGGGAATAATAGCTATATTTCCCCATTTCTCTGAAAAATCAGGCAGGAATTTTGATTTTATGGGGAAGTTTATAACTGACCGGTTGATGGCAGTCCCGGGCGACCAATATGACCAAGTTACTCACGTCGCTCTGTGAAGCCTGCAGTTGCTTGCGAGCGGACTTCCGCAGGTATTGGCGCCGGGACGAGCACTTGAAGTAACAACTCAGCAAGACGCGAGCTCCAAAACCGAGGACTGTAGCGAGCAAGTCAGCTGCGGGCTGTCAGCATCTCATACGTCACCCCGTACTTCTCTGCGATGTCGCGGGCGTATGACGACCCTTCCGGGGATGATTCGACGACCTTGAAGGAGCGTTTGCCCCCGTCGCTTATCATGACTATTGAGGACACATTCGGTCCAAGCTCGCCGGCATCGGCAGCCAGCTTGTGCATATGCGTGTTAAATATGGTCCTGACACCCTTGGTACTCAGCGCACGGACGGAATCGACGGCGATGTAGTAGCCTTCTTCAAAGGATGTAGTGGAGAAGCTTTCGTTGAGCAGGATGAGGCTTGAGGGCGTCGCCTGATCGTAGATGTCCTTGAATCTCACGCACTCCTCGCCGAGTCTGCCGAGGTCCATCGTCTTGTCCTCGTCTGCCGGGAAATGAGTATAAATCATGTCGGCCGGCTTATAGACGAATGATCTGCACGGGACAAAGATGCCGCCCTGTGCCAGGGCAAAGAGCTGGCCTACTGCCTGTGTGATAGTCGTTTTGCCGCCTCTGTTGGCGCCGGTCAGGAGATAGATCGTCCTCTTCCCGTCGAATGTCAGGTCGTTGTCCACGATGTCCTTGCTGTCGAGGGTTGATGCCAGCTTAAGGTTGTAGAGTCCCTCCGCCTGCATAATGACACTGCCTTCCGCTACGATCTCCGGCTTGCAGAAATGCATTTCGCGCTTCTCCGCCGACTCGATAAATTCTGCGAATCTTATGTAGTAGATAAGCTCCGGGATCAGCTTTGATATGGTCACAATGGATATGTCCGAATACCTGGACAGGACGGTGCGCAGACGCTTGACAAGGTGGGCGGTCATCTTTGTCGCGACGCCCGACAGATAGAACGTGGAATTGGTCGTTCCGTCGCCTTCCGGAACGCGCGCCAGCGTTGCTTCCTGACCGAGCATGGGATGCGTGAGCTTTGACATCGTCGTCAACTGCTTGTCGAGCCTGTCGATCATGCCGTCGGTCTCGGGCGGTTCCGCCGGATCATAATGCAGATCCCCGTCCCACGCGGCATCTTTGTTTATCCTGTCTCTTGCCGCCACAGCATCCGCAAAATTGCTGACGATGCCCGACTTCTTAAAGGGCTTGGAGTTAACCGACACAAGTCCCAGGCTCTCCGCCTCGAATTTGGAATTGACGTTGATGCCGATGGTCACGCTCTGAATAGACGAAGCGTCGGTCTTAAGCTCTTCTATATCCTTCTTCATCGCGGCGAAACACCCGTCCTCATAAAGCTCACCGACATAATCCCTGAGTGCGGTAAGCCCCTCCGCCTTTATGCGCGGATCACCGAGGCACTCCGCCAGTGATTCCACCGTCGTAATGTATGACTTGAGTTCCTCCAGCCTGTGGAGCAGATCCCAGAGCCCGGGCTTCTCATCGGAATTCTTGCGCCATGATCCGTAGTCCTTCAGATAGTCGATCTGATTCATCAATTCAAGGAGCTTCTCCCTCACGTCAGGCAGATTCAATATATCTTCGAAAACATCCCTTCTGTAGACCGCCGTCTCCTCCGAAGGCGTCATGCGGGATAAGATCCTCATGATCATCTGCTGTTCTTTGGGATCGGAAGTGACAGCCTTTACTATGGCATCAAGACCAATGTCATGGCATGCGGAATCACTCATCGTCTTATAGGTTGCTTCGTCGTCTTTTGCAAGAAGACTGACCTGTTTTGATCTGTTAACTGTCATTGTTCTTCCCCTCCGTAACATTTACATTATACACCAAGGGTGTGCTATTATAATGGCGGTAATAAATACGAGGGGGACACTCAAAATGTCAGAACGTAAAGTCGGTACAATATCAAGAGGCATCAGATGCCCGATCATCAGGCAGGGTGATGACCTTGCGGACATCGTCACGAATTCGGTGCTGGAAGCTGCGGAATCCGAGGGATTCAGTATGCGCGACCGCGATGTCATCGCCATCACGGAATCAGTCGTCGCCAGGTCGCAGGGCAACTATTGCACGGTTGACGATATAGCAGAAGATGTTAAGGCCAAGACAGGCGGAGATACGGTCGGCGTTATCTTCCCTATCCTCTCACGCAACAGGTTTGCGATCTGCCTGAGGGGTATCGCCAAGGGTGTTAAGAAGATCGTTCTCATGCTGTCGTATCCGTCAGACGAGGTCGGCAACTGTCTGGTAAGCCTCGATAAGATAGATGATGCGGGCATCAATCCGTACAGCGACGTGCTGTCGCTTGAGAAGTACCGCGAACTGTTCGGAGAGAATAAGCATGAGTTCACCGGAGTTGATTACGTGGCATATTACGGCGACCTCATCAAGGAGTGCGGATGTGAAGTGGAGATCGTTTTCGCGAATCAGGCAAAGGCGGTTCTCGATTATGCGAAGGTCGTGATCAACTGCGACATTCACACAAGAGCAAGGACGAAGAGGATCCTTCTGGCAGCAGGTGCAGAGAAGGTATTGAGCCTCGACGAGATAATGAACGAGCCCGTCAACGGCAGCGGATACAATTCACGCTACGGTCTCCTGGGATCCAACAAGGCCACCGAGGATCAGGTCAAGCTGTTCCCCAACGAGTGCAGGGATCTCGTGCTGGCCATTCAGAAGAATATCCTCGATAAGACCGGCAAACACGTTGAGGTAATGGTTTACGGCGACGGCGCGTTCAAGGATCCTCAGGGCAAAATCTGGGAGCTTGCGGATCCGGTCGTGTCACCTGCATTTACTGACGGGCTGATCGGTACGCCCAACGAGCTCAAGCTCAAGTATCTGGCTGATAATGACTTTGCCGATCTGTCAGGTGAGGAACTGAAGAAAGCCATCTCAGACAGCATCCGTGCCAAGGATGCGAACCTCGTAGGCAAGATGGCAAGTGAGGGAACTACACCAAGACAGCTCACCGATCTTATCGGCTCTCTCTGTGACCTGACATCAGGATCGGGAGATAAGGGAACGCCGGTCGTGCTCGTTCAGGGGTATTTCGACAACTATACGAACTGAGTTTGGTAATATTGTCAGTTTTGCACCGTCCGATTTAGCCATTCGGACGGTGTTTTTATAATATCGTTCAGCGCACTTAACTTGATAAAATTAGGGTGCATATCATTAGAATGGAGGTTTGGATCATGACAACAATGGCAAAAAGAACAGCTTCGGCGCTGATTACTCTCATCATGCTCATAAGCCTGATCCCTGCGACTGTTTTTGCTGCAGGCACGAGCGGTTGGCAGAAAGAGAGCGGCACATGGTACTACTACAAAGATGGTAAGAAGGTTAGCGGCTGGGTGAAGGACGGAGGCAAGTGGTATTATTGTACTCCTGCAATGGTTGATGTTCCTTCGTATGAGATCGACGGCAAGATATATGTCTTCAATAACGACGGCTCAATGACAACAAAGACCGGATTGGTAACGATCAAGTATGAAGGATACGGATACAAATTCTATGTTAAGAAGGGTGGGATCGCCACAACAGGCTGGAAGCAGATCAGCGGCAAATGGTATTATTTTGAACCCGAAGGGGGATTTGCTATAACATCAGATATGGTTCCTCGAGGTCACGAGATCGACGGCACAACCTATTACTTCGACAGCAAGGGCGTCTGGATAACAAAAGGATGGTACAGTTATAAGGGTGAAGGGGAGAATACAAACTGGCTCTATCTGCAGAAGGGGGTCCCCGTTACAGGCTGGAAACAGATCGACAAGAAGTGGTATTACTTCGATGATTATGGAACCATGTATGCCGATGATTGGCATGAAGAAGGTGATGGTGACTGGTACTATTTCGACAAAAGCGGAGCTATGGTCACCAATAAATGGGTAAAAGACATGTCCTCCTCAGGAGAATTTAGAGGCTGGTGCTATCAGGGCAAAGACGGCAAGACTGTCCTTGGCTGGCTCAAGCTTAACAAGAAGTGGTACTACCTGGACGGGGATTACGGTTATTGCCTCATGAATACGAGCAAAGAGATCGGAGGCAAGGTATATAATTTTGATAAGGACGGCGTATGCCTGAACCCGTGATGAACTGATCAGATATTTATTTGAATCTGCCTCCCGGCTTTACAAACCGGGAGGCATTTTATATTTGCCAGTATCACGGTTTATATAGTATAGTCTTTGTTATAACGACAGATCATGGAGGGTTACGCTCATGACAAAGAGGATTTCTTCCTTTATTTTGGCACTCATCCTGCTTATAAGCCTCATTCCCGGGACAGTCTTTGCGGCGTCCGATGACAGGAACGGATGGGTGAAAGAGGCAAACGGCTGGTATTATTACAAGGATGATGAACGCGTTACCGGCTGGAAGAAGATCGGCGGCAAATGGTACTACATGGACGCCGAGAGCGCGGGACGCATGGTTGATTTCCCGTCATATTACATCGGCGGCAAGATATATGTGTTCAACCGTGACGGCTCACTCGTCTCGAAGAAAGGATGGACCACGATCAGTTTTTACGACCAGTCATTCAAGTTCTATGTTAAGTCTGACGGAACGGCATACGCCATCAACAGCTGGAGAAAGATCGGAGGCAAGTGGTATTACTTCGTGGACGTGGGTTATGTCATAACGGAGGCTTGGGTTCCGAACGGCATCGAGATAGACGGTAAGATGTGCTACTTCAACAACGACGGCTCCTGGAAGTTCAACTGCTGGCATAATTACAAAGATAACTGGTACTATCTTGGCAGCGACGGCCAGCCTGTCACCGGATGGAAGAAGATTGGCGGCAAATGGTATTATTTCGACCCGCATGGCAACGTAATGCTGGATGATGCCTGGCTTCAGGATTCTAAAGACCCGGCCAAGTGGTACCGTTTAGGCGAGGACGGGGCCATGATAACGAATAAGTGGATACAGAAGATGGACATCTGGTATTACATGACAAGTGACGGTTCGTGCGCTTTGGGCTGGAAGAAGCTTGGCGGCAAATGGTATTATTTCAGACCCGACGAAGCCGGCATGTGCGTTATAGACGCGAAAGGATTCAATATCGACGGCAGGAGATACGATTTTGACAGTAACGGAGTCTGCACTACGCCCAAAGGATACTGAAGCTGAATGATAACAGTATAAACACGAGGCTGTCCCGCGGAATGGGGCAGCCTCTTCACATTCTGATCTTAAATGTCACCGGCGCGAGCTTATATACGGCAAATAATGCGGCAGGTATATAGACAAGTGCAATTCCGGCACATATTCCGAAGAAGACAACGGCAGGCGTGCCTTTCATGTAGATCATCGCGAATAAACACAAAACATATGTGATCATGTGAACGAACTTGTACAGAGGATTCTTAATGCTTGAGTCAGCAGTAAAAGGCTGAAGCAGATAGTACAGAACGATGTTATGCGTTGAGAAGAACAGGCTCAGCATGATTACTGCCAGCGGGTACAATATGACATCAGCAGCAGCGCCTTCTCCCGTCACTGCTGCCAGAAGCGCCACTCCGCCCGCGATCACCACTGCAGGTATCAGGTTGATCAGCACGATCCTCCTGAGCCTTCCCGCGAACACGCTCAGCAATGTCTTGGGGACCCTGTAGAACCTGTACATGAGCATTGATGAATCGCAGTTTACAAACATTGCCTCAGATGTCCTCTTGCCGGTATTGATCGCGTACATTACAAAGAGCAGAAATCCCGTGTATTCGTATAACCCGAACGATATAGCCTTGACTGATTCCGGCTCAGTGAAGATCAGATACATCAAGACCAGTACAGCACCCAGAGCAAGCCCTGCGGTAACAAGCACGGGCCTCATTATTATCTTGCTGTGACGCTTGAAGAAGATCGCGTTGAACAGATCGTATCCGCTCTTCCTGTTCATCAGATCACCGCCCGAAGCGTGACCCGAGATGGCCTTGCTCATCGACTCCCTGACCACCTGTGATTCGGCGTGCTGTCTGGCCTCTCTGTTGCTGATTATCATTTCGGGCGTCAGGAAAGTCTTGAACAGCATGCGGTAATCGCCGTAGTGAACGAGGAACAGTCCCGCGGGCACGGCAATGATCAGCGTGACTGCAGCAAGAACGGAGAAAGTGATCTCAGGGATGACAGGCACGTAACCGGATACGGCAAGAGCAGCAATGACCGCGATAACCGGTATTCCCACGGTGATCACCTTCACTATGCTCATTACCCTGTTGCATGACCTGTCACCTATGTGGCGCGACCTGTACCATACCTCGAATCCGGTGAAGATCCATTTGAGTGCCGCTCCGTAGATCACGTAGCAGAATACCATATAGAAAGGCAGTCCTCCGAACACGCACAGAGCGACGCTTGCCACTGCCAGATTGCCGATGAGATACTTGATCGACTGATAGATGAACCCAGACAGCATATACTCTCTTGCCGGCATTCTCAGCGTGAATATAGCGTGATATGTATCCTCCTGAAGATCAAAAGCCTCGTTGTTCATCACCGCTCCTATAACGGGAAAGAGGATCATTACAAATACCAACAGCTGCCGGTGTGTGAACGGGGGTGTTCCTCCCTCATATCTCTCCATGATCATGGACATCTGAAGGAAGATGATGACATAATACAGGATCTTGTAAATGAAGATCCGTGCAAATTCCCTGACCCACGATATGATCGTTATCAGGAGCTTGATCCATTCATATCTGTGGAATTCATCAGTAACCAGGAGCCTCGTCACGGGTAGCCTGCGAAGCCAGCTGATCATGCTGTTCGTCCTCACCGTAACCCTGATGAGACTGATCATCGCCCAAGTCTTCAGCACCCGGAGTCTCCCTCCTTCAGCACTTCGATGATGTGAGCCTCGAATTCTTCCCTCGTCATACTGCCCTGCTCCAGAAGCCTTAACTTGCCGTTCTTGAGCAGAACGATCCTGTCACACAAAGACAGTGCCAGCTCCATTATATGAGTCGAGAATATTATCGTCTTGTCCTGCTTAAGACTTCTCAACAGATCCTTCATCTCCTCAGCCACAACCACATCGAAAGAAGTGAGCGGCTCATCCAGGAGCCATATCGGGGGATTGGCGATTACCGTCAGGAGCATCATCATCTTATTCTTCATGCCGTGAGAATAATCCCTTATCAGCTTGTCGCGCGAATCGGCAGGGATATCGACCAGATCGAGATATTCATCGACCGTCTTCACGTTCTCTATCTTGTCCTTATTGATGTCGATAAAGAACTTGATGAGCTCTCTTCCCGTCATAAAATCCGGAACGATAGGTGTCGACAGCACATACCCGATGTCCTCGTTGCCGGCCTTCCTCAATGTGCCGTTCTCTTCAACCATGATGGTACCGCCGTCTTCTATCAGATCTTCATTAATAAGATTGAACAAAGTAGTCTTGCCCGCACCGTTGCGGCCCAGGAGACCGTAGATATAACCGCTCTCAAACTCAAATGTTGCGCCTTTGATAACTGCTTCCTTACCGAAGCTCTTAACAACATTATCAAGGATTAAATTCATATGCCAATCCCCTCCCCAAGGGAGATTATAGCATAATGATCATCCCTTTCTTCTCTCTTCATATTTACGGTTCTTTGAATTATACATCCGTTCATCCGCGACCTTGATAGCCTGTGCGATATCGAAGCTGTCATCAAGTACCGCAGTCATGTAGCCGCTGCTCGTGGAGACCTCATACGGCTTACCGGATTCGCGATTATACTCGGCGAGATATCCGTCGATATCCTTCATTATGCTGTCGGGATCACACTCGCTGAAGATAACAGAGAACACCTCGTCTCCGCCGAATCTCGTGGACAGGCTGTTGTCGGGAACTGCCTTGAACAGGGCTTTGGCGACTGCCGCGATCGCCCTGTCGCCTTCCGCGTGCCCGAAATTATCATTGATGTACTTGAGTCCGTCAAGGTCCGACATTATGACCGTTACCGTCTTCTTATAATTCTTGGGGTGCTTGCGGAGCTTCTTAAACTCATTCTGGAACCCGATCCTGTTATAAAGTCCTGTCAGAGGATCGTGCCGGTACATCTCATCCATCTTATAAAGCAGCATCCTCTGATACTGGATATTGACGTACCCGCCGATTCCGATACTGATCGCATTAGTTACGCCCATGGTATTCGTATAATTGGATATAAGGTAATTCCTGTAGAAATAACACACGAACCCGAAAGGTCTGTTCATGTAGTCCAGCGAATTGAATATCAGCGGATAACCGTTCTCCGTCAGTTCCAATATCCTGTTGCGCACGGAAGGCGACAAAACATCCTCGCTGAATTCAAAGTCACCGCTGATGTCAAGAGAATCCGTATTGTACTGCTCGGGATAATCGGAATCGTAGATTATGACCAGCTCCTTCGTCTCATCCTCCGGAACATCCTCCGTAAAGTAATTCGCGCCCTCCGCGAAACATTTCCTGTCAACAACAGCCAGAAGATTATCGGTCTTATACGACCTCAGGGGCAGCACCAGTTCTCCGGGACTGCCGCTGATCTGCATCGATGTCGTGATCAGCTGAAGCACGCGGTTGTCATCATTATTGCGCGCGAAGCTCTCCTTGAACCAGTCACGCAGGATCTGGGGATGCTCCGAATGCTCCGGACAACCGCACGATTCATTCGCAATGAATGTGGGAGTTATTATCTCATCATAGCACTCTCTGGTGGCAACAGCCTTCAGAACCGCCTCCGCCGTCACGTCGGCAAGAGCGAGAATGTCGCACGACGCAGTTGTGATCTTAGGAGATGTGAAATATATCTCGTCGTAACCGTCAAATCCCGATACGACAACATCTTCGGGAACCCTATATCCCTCCTCCGTCAGCATCTCGGTAACCGTGATCGCCATGATGTCATTGGCGCAGATAATGGCCTTGGGCAGCACACCCCTCGACAGCAGCGCCCTCGTAGCGACCCTGCACGGATCTGCCCAGAAATGGCCGTAACTCACCATATTCCTGTCGAAACGTATACCGTTCTCACTCAACACCTTCTTAAACACGGCGATCCTGCTGTCAGAGAACCTGTTATTCGGATGCCCCGCCATCATATGAACATCCCTGATCCCGTGATGCTCTATGACATGACGGACAACCTTCTCAAATCCGGCCTCGTAATCGTAGGTAATACAGGACGCCCCCTCATACCTGCCGTCTGCAATAACAACGGGAATGTCGTATTCCTGCGAATGACCTATGATCTTCCTGGCTATCTTATGGCTCTTGATCTTCTCGTCCATGATGATCACGGCATCTATGAAGCTGTACGGTATAAGATCAAAAACATACCTCTCCGTGGCCTGGCGGTCTTCTTCCCAGTAGATATCGGAATTGATGGCAAAGATAAGGATGGAATATCCTTCCTTCTTCAGCAGCTCATTAAGCCTGACGATGTAGCCGTGTATCTGCGGATCATAAACTCTTGATGTGCAAAGAGCTATCAGCTTCCTGCCATTGATCATATTCCGGCCTCCGGTTCCAATATGACTCTATGATAACACGGGCGGGCGTGTTATAGGGAACGAATTTGGCGCGGAGCACGTCGAGATTCTCCGCAGGAAGAACGCCGGTGGCGTTATGGCAGAGGAGAATTTTGACAGGATTACGTCCGGATTCTCCGCAAAAGAACGCCAGTGGCGTTATGGCAGAGGAGAATCCGGCATGGTTCGGTGCTGCGGATATCAGTCGTATAGGCAACAGGCTGCCCGCTTTACTTTAATCACAGAATCATTCACAGATTTTGCTTATTTTTGTGTACGATTCTGTGAGTGCGACGAATCGTGAATTTGTTAACGGTACCTCAGTCGATCAAGTCACTCAGGTCACCACCAGTGAAGCCTGCTGCAGCTTGCGAGCGGACTTCCGCAGATGCGCACAGCGCCGGTTTCGGTTTACACTTAGCAAATGTGCGCGTCGAGGACTGTAGCGAGCAAGCTGCTGCAGGCGCCTTTATATCTCAATACTTCCGGTAAACACCTTTTCGCAGTTTCCGGTCATGAATACCGCATCGTCCGTGTAATTTACGACCAGTTCCCCGCCGCGGAGGATGACGCGGATGTCTTCACCTTTGGGGCAGTACCCGTTGAGGCAGGCTGCAACGACAGACGCGCAAGCACCGGTACCGCAGGCGAGCGTCTCGCCGGAACCGCGCTCCCAGACACGCATCTTCAGTGTATGCGGATTGATCACCTTGACGAACTCCGTGTTGACTCTCTCGGGGAACAGCTTGTCCGTCTCAAATACAGGACCCGTCTTCTCGAGATTGAGGACATCGACCAGATCTGTGAAGACAACTGCATGGGGATTGCCCATGGATACGCACGTGATATTGTATGAAGATCCTCCGATCGTCACAGGACGGTTAACGACTGTGTCGCCGTCGAGCGCTACGGGTATCTGTGAAGGGACAAATTCCGCCCTGCCCATGTCCACCTTAACACGGACGACCTCATCAGCCATCGTCATGAGTTCGAGCTTCCTGATCCCGCTCTTTGTCTCGACAGTCATATGCTTGCGCTTGTGCCCTGCCACATCGTACATATACTTGCCGACACAGCGGATGGCGTTGCCGCACATCCTGCCTTCCGACCCGTCGAGATTGTACATGATCATACGGCAGTCGGCGACACGGGAAGGGGCGATCAGGACGATGCCGTCGCCGCCTACGCCGTAGTGACGGTCAGACATATATACCGACAGAGACTCCGGCGAAGCGACCATCTTGTCAAGGCAGTCGATATAGATATAGTCGTTGCCGCATCCCTGCATTTTTGTAAAGTTTATGACTTTGCGTTTCTCGCGCATATTGTTGATATCAACGAGTTCGGTGTTGATCTCGCTGTACCTGCTCATGAGGCTGTCCGCCAGAGCATCAGCCGTATCAATGGCGGTCAGGCACGGGATTCCCAGCATTACGGCACGGCGGCGGAGCTTGACTGAATCCCTCGCGGGAAGACGTCCTTTGGCCGACGTGGATATGATATAGTTCACACGTCCGCTCTCCAGGAGGGTCATTGTATTGTCGGTGTCGGATTCGTGTATCTTGTGGACAGTCTCGACAGAGAGTCCCGCATCACGGAGGGCGACTGCATTCCCGGCAGTCGCGAAGAGCTCGAATCCCAGTGATGCAAACTTCTTGGCTACTTCAACTATCTCGGACTTGTCGGAGTTGCGGACTGAGATCAGTACACCGCCGTGCTTGTACATCTTGTAGCCTGCTGCCACAAGACCTTTGTACAATGCTTCCGACAGATTGCGCCCCACGCCCAGGACTTCGCCTGTGGACTTCATCTCGGGACCGAGCTGCGTATCGACGTCTGTCAATTTCTCAAAGGAGAACACCGGAACCTTGACGCATGTGTATGGTGACTGTCTGTAGAATCCGACACCATAGTCCATATCTGCGAGCTTCTCACCGAGTGACACTCTTATCGCGCAGTCCACCATCAGAACACCCGTTACCTTGCTCATGTAGGGAACTGTTCTTGACGCACGCGGATTGACTTCTATTACATATATCTGGTCGTCTTTGACGATGTACTGGATATTAACTATTCCAATGGAAGACAGTCCTTCACATAGTGCCTTAGTCGTATCCACGAGTCTCTTTGCCATGCGGTCATAAATATGCTTGGCAGGATACACCGCTATAGAATCTCCTGAATGGATCCCGGCCCTCTCGATATGCTCCATTATGCCCGGAATGAGGACATCATGCCCGTCGTATATCGCATCCACCTCGATCTCGCGTCCCTGGATGTACTTGTCAATGAGAACAGGGTTCTCGATGCCCTGCGCAAGGATGATATCCATATACTCGTTCACATCCTCGTCGTGGAAAGCGATGGTCATGTTCTGGCCGCCGAGCACGTATGAAGGCCGCAGCAGGATCGGATATTCCAGCGTGTGTGCAGCCTCCAGCGCATCTTCCTTTGTAAGCACGGAGAATCCCTTCGGTCTTGCGATCCCCAGCCTCTCCAAAAGCGCATCGAACCTCTCGCGGTCCTCGGCCATATCGATCGAATCGGCAGACGTTCCGATGATGTTAATGTTATTTTGCGCCAGCGTTTTGGTAAGCTTGATGGCCGTCTGCCCGCCGAAAGCAACAACAACCCCCACCGGCTTCTCCTGCCCGATGATGTTGAGCACATCTTCAGATGTCAGCGGCTCAAAATAGAGTCTGTCTCCGGTATCAAAATCGGTCGATACAGTCTCCGGATTATTATTGATTATGACCACCCTGTAGCCCTGTTCACGGAGCGCATGTACGCAGTGGACCGCAGCATAGTCGAATTCTATTCCCTGTCCTATCCTGATCGGGCCTGAACCGATCACTATGACCGTATCCCTGCCGCTGTCCGAACCGGGTCCGGCTTCATTCTCGCCGCCTGCTGCCGCGCTGTTATAAGTTGCATAGAAGTATGGCGTAACAGCCTCGAATTCGCCTGCACACGTATCGACCATCTTATATGTCACCTGTGCCGACTTCTTATAATCAGCCACGGATACACCGGATATCCTCTCTATGGCTCGGTCAGTGAACCCGAGCTTCTTGCCCTTGACATACATTTCTTCGCCTAACATACAGACCGGGTCACCGATGGTCTTCTCGTAACTTACCAGGTTCTTTATCTTGCTCAGGAACCAGTTATCGATCATGGTGACATCGTGTATCCAGTCGATGCCGAACCCTCTGTGCAGACCTTCGGCGACGTAGAACAGCCGCTCGTCGGTAGTGCGCCCTATACCTGCCCGTATATCGTCGTCAGACACGTTCCTGAGCTTGGGAAGTCTCAGTGTATCGACCGATATCTCGGCACCCCTTACGGCCTTCATCAGGGCGCTCTCAAAGGAATCGGAGATCGCCATGACTTCACCCGTCGCCTTCATCTGCGTGCCGAGATCTCTCTTGGCATAGACGAACTTGTCGAACGGCCACTTGGGGAACTTGACCGCCACATAATCCAGTGCCGGTTCAAAGGCAGCATAAGTATTACCCGTAACAGCGTTCCTGATCTCATCGAGGCGGTATCCCAGGGCTATCTTCGTAGCAACTTTTGCAATGGGGTAACCCGTCGCCTTGGACGCCAGAGCGGACGATCTCGATACACGCGGATTTACCTCGATCACGGCATATTCGAACGATGTCGGATGAAGTGCGAACTGGCAGTTGCAGCCGCCCTCCACTCCGAGCGCTTCAATGATGTTAAGCGATGCCGACCTCAGCATCTGGTACTCTTTATCAGAGAGTGTTACCGCAGGTGCTATGACTATACTGTCGCCCGTATGGACTCCTACGGGATCGAGATTCTCCATGGAACAGACAGTGATGACATTGCCTGACTTGTCGCGGATAACCTCGAACTCGATCTCCTTCCAGCCTGATATGCATTTCTCGATGAGGACCTGAGTGATAGGTGACAGCGCGAGACCGTTGCGCGCGATCTCGTGGAGTTCCTCTGCCGTGGAAGCGATGCCGCCGCCTGATCCTCCGAGGGTAAATGCAGGCCTTACGATTACCGGGTAACCCATCTCTCCGGCAAATTCCAGAGCGGAATCCACGTCGTTTACGACCTTGGAGGGAATGCACGGCTGACCTATGCTCTCCATCGTATCCTTGAACATCTGGCGGTCCTCCGCCTTGTCGATGCACTCGGGAGACGAACCCAGCAGCCTCACGCCGTTGCGCGCCAGGAACCCGTCCTTGGCAAGCTCCATACAGAGCGTCAACGCCGTCTGCCCGCCGAGTCCCGACAGGATTGCGTCAGGCCTCTCCGTCTCGATGACACGCTTAACTGTCTTAAGCGTCAATGGCTCGATATATATCTTATCTGCCATCCACTTGTCGGTCATTATCGTGGCGGGGTTCGAATTGATAAGGACTATCTCGATCCCGTCCTCACGAAGAGCACGGCACGCCTGCGTTCCGGCATAATCAAATTCCGCTGCCTGCCCAATGACGATGGGCCCTGAACCTATTACCAGAACTTTACGAATACTTTTATCCAGCGGCATGATTAATCCCTCCCCTCAGCCATCATGTTTATAAACTCATCGAAAAGGAAGTCCGTATCCTTCGGGCCTCCGCACGCCTCGGGGTGGAACTGCACCGAGAATACCGGCTTGTTCTTATATCTGATCCCTTCGTTTGTTCCGTCGTTTACATTGACGAACATCTCTGACGCCGCATCACTGTCGATCGACTCAGGCACCACCGCATACCCGTGATTCTGGGAGGATATATATACTCTTCCGGTCTCCAGATCCTTCACAGGATGGTTTGCGCCTCTGTGACCGTATTTAAGCTTTGTCGTCCTGAAGCCGTGGGCAAGCGCCAGGAGCTGGTGACCGAGGCATATTCCCATCGTGGGGATGCCGGTCTTATCGAGTTCCCGAAGCGTTGCTATTGTCACCTTGTTATCCTCGGGATCACCCGGCCCGTTGCTTATGAATATGCCGTCCGGATCAACGTCCAGTATCTCTGCAGCGCTGCTTGACGCAGGGAAAAGATATACCTTGCATCCCCTCTTGTTAAGACTCCTTACTATGTTCTCCTTGACGCCGCAGTCGATCATCGCCACGGTCAGTCTGTTCTCATCCGAATCGTGTTCCTCCACGGCGGGAACGGTCACTGAACTCACGGGATCGGTGATCTTATAGGAAGCTATGGCGGCAAGTGCTGCCGCCGTGTCGGACGGATAAGAATCCGTAATAAGGCCGTTCATTACGCCTCTCGTCCTGAGCACCATCGTAAGTGCTCTCGTATCGATTCCCTTAAGTCCCGGGATACCGTGTGACTTCAGATAATCATCGAGAGTCAGCTGACATCTGAAGTTCGACGGTTCTTCGCACACTTCTCTGACGATATACGCCGACACGCTCGGAACATCACCCTCACGGTCTTCCGGGATCACACCGTAGTTCCCGATAAGCGGGAATGTCTGGACAACTGACTGACCCTTGTAACTTTTATCAGTGACCGTCTCCAGATACCCCGTCATCGCTGTCGTAAAGACTATCTCCGACAGAACATCTCCTGATACGGGAGCACCGAAGGCCTCCCCTTCAAAAACATCTCCATTCTCCAAAACCAAATACCGCTTCATAATCCATAACCTCACATCATGTTGGAATAACCCATAAGATACTTATCCACTTCTCTTGCGCAGTCCCTTCCTTCGCGCAGTCCCCAGACCACCAGCGACTGACCTCTTCTCACATCGCCTGCGGCAAATACCTTGTCCCTCGTCGTCCTGTGGTCTTCTGCCGATGCCTTGATATTGGATCTCGCATCTGTCTCCACGCCGAACGACTCTGCTATGTATCCCTCGGGACCCAGGAACCCTGCGGCGATCAGGACCATCTGAGCCGGAATGATCTTCTCCGATCCTTCAATCAGGTTCATCTTCATGCGGCCGTCTCCGCCCTTCTGCCAGTCGATCTTTACAGTCTCGACTCCCGTCAGTCTGCCGCTTTCGTCCCTGACAAAGCTCTTTACGGTCGTCTCATACACGCGGGGATCCTTCCCGAAGACGGCGATCGACTCCTCCTGACCGTAATCAGTCTTGAGTACCTTCGGCCATTCGGGCCAGGGATTATTTTCTGCGCGCTCCTTTGGCGGCATAGGCATCATTTCGAGCTGCGTAACCGATTTGCAGCCATGCCTGATGCATGTTCCGACACAGTCATTGCCTGTGTCACCGCCACCGATGATCACGACATCCTTATACTTGGAACTGATGTAATCGGTCTCCGTTATGTTGGCCGACAGCATCTTGCGTGTCGTGGACGAGAGAAAATCGACAGCAAAGTAAATGCCTTCCCCTTCTCTTCCCGGAGCATTGATATTACGCGGATTGCGTGATCCGCACGCCAGCACCACCGCATCATATCCGTCTATGATGCTCTGTGCAGTAACGTCCTTGCCTACGTCGGTGTTGAACCTGAATTCCACTCCCTCGGACTCCATGAGACTGATCCTTCTCTGAATGATCCTTTTGTCGAGCTTCATGTTGGGAATGCCGTACATGAGAAGTCCGCCTGCCCTGTCATCTCTCTCGAACACTGTGACATTGTGTCCTCTTCTGTTGAGCCAGTGTGCAGTTGACAGACCGGCGGGACCCGAGCCGATCACGGCCACTCTCTTCCCGCTCTTTTTGGCGGGTATCTCGGGCTTTACATGACCTGTCTTGAATCCTCTCTCGATTATCGAATATTCGTTGTCGCGCACGGTCACGGCATCCCCGTTGAGGCCGCATGTACATGCTTTCTCGCAGAGCGCCGGACACACTCTGGAAGTGAACTCCGGGAAAGGATTTGTCATGGTCAGCCTGTCACACGCCTCGTTCCAGAACCCCTTATAGAGAAGGTCGTTCCAGTCGGGACAGAGATTGTTCAGAGGACACCCTGACACCATGCCGCAGATCGGTTTGCCGAACTGGCAGAAAGGCACGCCGCAGTCCATGCATCTGGCTGCCTGCTTCCTTCTCTCATCATCCGGCAGCGGTGTGTGGAATTCGTTGTATGACTTGATCCTCTCCATGGGATCCAGTCCGCTGTTGCCGACCCTTCCATATTCCATAAAACCTCCTGTTTTACCCATATGGATCACCCGTTTACCCTTTCCTGGAAAGCTCTGATCTTTGCTTCGTCTTCATCAAGACCTTCGTTCCTGTATTTCGCGATCGCAGCCATCATCGCCTTGTAATCATGAGGCACGACCTTCTTGAACTTGTGCACATATTCGTCAAAGTTATTAAGGATCGTCTGACCAAGGTGTGACGACGTCCTCCTGACATGCTCTTCTATCAGATCCTTCAAGACCTTCCTGTCAGCTTCCTCCGTGATCCTCGAGAACCCTACAAGAGACTTGTTGAGCTTGGTGTACAGGTCATTCTCCTCATCGAGGACATATGCTATACCGCCGCTCATTCCCGCAGCGAAATTCTTACCCACCGTACCGAGTATTACCGCAACACCTCCGGTCATGTACTCACATCCGTGGTCACCCACGCCCTCGCAGACGACCGTGGCACCGGAGTTCCTGACGCAGAATCTCTCGCCCGCCACACCGTTGATGAACGCCTTGCCTGACGTCGCACCGAAGAGCGCAACATTGCCCGCGATTATGTTCTCATCAGCTCTCAGCTTGAAATGCTCCGGTGCAGACAGGCTCAATATGCCTCCCGACAATCCCTTGCCGAAATAATCATTCGCATCACCCTCCACATTGATCGTAAGACCGTTCGGAATGAATGCACCGAAGCTCTGCCCTGCCGATCCCTTGCAGTTGACCGTGAACAGATCATCTTCAAGTGTGTCGGCATATCTGCGGGATATCTCGGCACCGAATAGCGTTCCGACCGTCCTGTTGAGATTGGTGATGCTTATGTCCATGCTATGCCTGCTGCGCTCCTCAAAAGCCTGCGCAAATCCGGGGATTATCACGCTCTCGTCAATCGTCTTGCCGAGGTTGAAATCATAGACATCCTCAGGATAGAAATGCTTCTTCACATCCGTCCTTCCGCTGTACGGATCTGACAGGATTATGCTCGTATCAATACCTGCAGGATGAGATCCTTCGGGGAAAGACTTCTTCCTGAGAAGGTCTGATCTTCCCACCAGCTCATCAATGCTCCTGATGCCGAGAGATGCCATGATCTCGCGCGTCTCCTGAGCTATGAATGTCATGAAATTGATAACGTATTCCGGCTTGCCCTTGAACCTCTTCCTGAGTTCGGGGTTCTGCGTTGCAACGCCAACCGGACACGTATCGAGATTACATACCCTCATCATGACGCAGCCCATCGTAACGAGAGGTGCTGTTGCAAAACCGAATTCCTCCGCACCGAGCATTGCCGCTATTACAACATCACGTCCCGTAAGGAGCTTGCCGTCCGCCTCTATGACGACCTTGGATCTCAGATTATTCTGTATGAGAGTCTGATGTGTCTCGGCGACTCCAAGCTCCCAGGGAAGTCCAGCGTTATGAATGGAGCTTGCAGGTGCCGCCCCCGTACCTCCGTCATAGCCGGAGATCAGGACAACTCCCGCACCTGCCTTGGCAACGCCTGACGCGATAGTGCCTACGCCCGATTCTGATACAAGCTTTACTGAGATCCTCGCGTCCTTGTTGGCGTTCTTAAGATCGTAGATGAGCTGTGCAAGATCCTCGATAGAGTAGATATCGTGATGAGGCGGAGGGGATATCAGCGCAACACCCGGAGTCGAATGACGTGTCTTGGCGATCCAGGGATAGACCTTCTTGCCTGGGAGATGTCCGCCCTCGCCTGGCTTTGCTCCCTGTGCCATCTTGATCTGAAGTTCTTTGGCGGAGATAAGGTATCTGGATGTCACGCCGAACCTTCCCGATGCGACCTGCTTGATCGCCGAGCAGCGGTCTTCATCCGTACCCTTGGATGCGATCCTCTCGTGGTCTTCACCGCCCTCGCCGCTGTTGCTCTTGCCGCCTAATCTGTTCATGGCGATCGCCATACATTCATGTGCTTCTTTGGAGATCGAACCATATGACATTGCACCTGTCTTGAACCTCTTGACGATGCTCTCGACGGGCTCGACCTCATCGATGCTTATGCCGCCGTTCTCCGGATAAATGAACTCCAGCGTACTCCTCAAAGTGACATGACGGTTCTCCCTGTTGATCACGCCCGAGAACTGCTTGAAGAGACCGTAATCCCCCGTCCTGGTTGCCTTCTGGAGAAGCAGGATCGACTCGGGATTATACAGGTGGTCTTCCTTGTCTGACCGCGACTTATGCCATCCGTTGATGCTGAGCGAATCAGGTATCGTAAGGTCTTCCGGATCGTATGCACTGTCGTGAAGCCTTATCGTTCTGTCCTCTATATTCTTGAGCGTGATTCCTCCGACCCTGCTCGTGGTGTCGGGAAAATAAGCATCCATCAGCTCCTTGCCGATGCCCAGCGCCTCGAATATCTTCGAACCCTGATATGATTGTATCGTCGAGATTCCCATCTTGGCGCTGATCTTGACTATGCCGTGCACGATCGCGGACGTGTAGGCCAGGCTCGCCTCCGTGTAGTCCTTATCGATCATTCCCGTGCTTATAAGCTCGTGGATCGAATCGAAAGCGAGATACGGGTTGATCGCACTTGCGCCGAATCCCATGAGCGTCGCGAAATGGTGAACCTCACACGGCTCGCCCGATTCCAGTATGATCGATATTGAAGTGTTCATTCTCGTCCTTACAAGGTAAGACTCCAGCGCCGCGACCGCCAAAAGCGACGGAATCGCGACATGCTCCCTGTCCACTCCCCTGTCTGTAAGTATCAGTATCGCGGCACCTTCCTCATGCGCTTTATCGGCCTGCCTGTAGAGATTATCTATTGCATCCTTGAGCGATGTTCCGCGCTCGTAGAGCATGCTTATATCTCTTGTCTTGAGACCTTCGAGATCGGCATGCCTGATCTTCATAAGATCAATATTGGAGAGCACGGGATTGTTGATCTTGAGAACACGGCAGTTCTCCTCTCTCTCTTCGAGGACATTGCCCGCGATGCCGAGGTAGACTGTCGTATCTGTTATTATCTCTTCTCTTATGGAGTCGATCGGGGGATTCGTTACCTGAGCGAACTTCTGCTTGAAGAAATCGAACAGCGGCGGATCCTTCTCGGAGAGAGGCGGTACGGGGGAATCAACACCCATTGCAGCTGTCTCTTCGATGCCGTTAAGGCACATTGGTATGAGCGAATTCTTCAGATTGCCATAGCTGTATCCGAAGGCCTTCTGCTGGATGCGCAGCTCCTCCCCTCTTATGCGGATCGGCTTTTTATTCTCTTTCTGAAGTTCGCTCAGATTAACGAGCATCTGATCGAGCCATTCGCCGTAAGGCTGCCTTCTCTCGAAGCCCTTCTTGAGTTCCTCATCGCTTATCAGCCTTCCCGAATGCGTGTCAGCCATGAGGATCTTGCCCGGGCGCAGACGGTCCTTCCTGAGGACTGTGTTCTCGTCCAGGTCGGACAGCGCTCCCACCTCGGAAGATATTATGAGAAGTCCGTCTTCGGTGATGTAATACCTTGACGGTCTCAATCCGTTGCGGTCGAGTGTGGCACCAAGGATATCGCCATCCGTAAAAATGATCGATGCGGGACCGTCCCACGGTTCCATCATGGTAGCATAATACTGATAGAAAGCTCTCCTCTCGCGGCTCATCGTCTCAATGTGCTGCCAGGGCTCCGGGATCAGTACCGCCATGGCAAGTGCAAGCGGCATACCGCACATCTCCATGAACTCGAGAGTATTATCGAGCCTTGCCGAGTCGGAGCCGGTCACGTCCAGGAGCGGATAGATATCGTCGAGCCTGTCCTCGAGTACTGAAGAATGGAGAATATTCTCACGGCTGAGCATCTTGTTCATGTTGCCCGTGATCGTATTGATCTCGCCGTTGTGTACCATGATCCTGTTAGGATGTGATTTCTGCCAGCTGGGGTTCGTATTCGTCGAGAATCTCGAATGAACTATTCCAATCGCGGATACAAAATCCTCTTTGTTGAGATCTTCATAGAATGAGCGGAGCTGTCCCACCAGGAACATGCCTTTATAGACCACTGTACGGCACGACAGCGAACAGACATATGTATTCTCATCCGCCTTCTCGAAGAGGCGTCTGGCTACATATAAGCGCCTGTCAAAGGCAAGATCCGTATCAGCATCCTCCGGCCTTGCTACAAATGCCTGCATTATCGTCGGCATCGTATCAAGAGCCTTGCTTCCGAGCACGCCGGGATTTACCGGAACCTTACGCCATCCGAGGAATGTCATCTTCTCTCTGCTGATGATCTCCTCGAAAGTCTTCATCGCCTTCTTATACAGCTCTTCCGTCTGCGGCATGAAGAACATTCCTATGCCGTAGGATCTCCTGCCGCCGAGGCTTATGCCGTCAGCTGCCGCTGCCTTTACAAAATAATCATGAGGGATCTGAAGAAGGATTCCTACACCGTCACCCGTCTTGCCCTCTGCGTCCCTGCCGGCACGGTGCTCAAGAGTCTCGACTATCTTGAGGGCTCCGTCAACAACTCTTCTCTCCTGCAGGCCGTTAATGTTGACTACTGCGCCGATGCCGCAGTTATCATGCTCGAAAGCAGGATCATAAAGTCCCTGCGCCTTAAAGGGTTCGTTCACTCTGTAGTTGTCCATACCGCTTATTACTCCCTTCGAACAACAAAAAAGACGCTTACCTTGCAGAGTGATCTCTGCAGATAAGCGTCCTTGCCAATTGTATTTAATTAGGTGAATTATGCTACTGCGATCCCGGATTGTCAATAGGGATATGATCCGCTTAGTGGTCTCCGTAGTGATACCTGCACGACAGGATACAGATATCATTTCCATCAATCCTGTAGATGAGTCTGTCCTTATCATTGATCCTGCGGCTCCAGAAGCCCGACAGCTCTCCCGTAAGTGGTTCCGGCTTGCCTATACCGGTATTCCCGTTCCTGCTGATGTCATCGATCAGTTTATTGATCCGGCTAAGAGTCTTCCTGTCTTCAGATTCCCAATAATCATAATCTGCCCAACAGTTATCAGTAAACAGTTTATTCATCGCAGGCCTCTTTTAACTCATGTCGCTTTGCCCGGCCCTCCTCAAGCTGTTTCTTGGATTCCATCAGCCAATCAAGATTACTCTTGCTGCTTAACACATGGAAATTCTCAAGCAGGTTGTTATATGTCTCTTCAGAAATGATAACTACGTTCTTGTTCTCTTTACGTGTAACGACAACAGCTTCGTAATCATCAGTAACAAGATCCAGATGAGTCTTCATCTCGTTGCGGAATTGAGTGTAATTAACTGCTATCATGATACTTCCTCCTCTTATTCTTAGCTTGATTATAACGTACAGTTTCCTGTACGTCGATAATTTTGCTTATCACAAAAAACCTGTTGACACACCTTTCAGCGAGTGCTAATATTCCCACATGCAAAGGTGCAGTGAGAGTTTATCCCGCTGCACCTTTATCAATTTTATGCAGATGATAAGAATCCGTCACAATGGTGTGATACCTTTGGGCGGATTCTTTTCTTTTGCAAAAGAAGGAGGAATCGTTATGTTAGAAGACGTTTTATCATCAGTAAATGATCAGATCTTCGGTGTGTGGTTTCTTGCCGGAGCAGCATTGGTCTTCTGGATGCAGGCAGGTTTTGCCATGGTCGAGACGGGCTTTACAAGAGCCAAGAACGCCGGCAACATCATCATGAAGAACCTGATGGATTTTTGTATAGGTACAGTTGTCTTTATCCTTATCGGATTTGGTCTGTTCCTTGGTGAGGACGCTCTGTTCGGACTCGTGGGGCTCCCGAACTTTGACATATTCACAAACTATGCATCATTCGACTGGTCAGGATTCGTGTTCAACCTCGTATTCTGTGCAACGACTGCAACCATCGTATCAGGCGCGATGGCAGAGAGGACAAAGTTCCTGTCATACTGTGTCTATTCAGCCGTCATATCAGCTGTTATCTACCCCATCGAAGCACACTGGACATGGGGCGGCGGCTGGCTTGCGCAGATGGGATTCCATGATTTCGCGGGCTCCAACTGCATTCACATGGTCGGCGGTATCTCCGCTCTCATCGGCGCAGCTATCTTAGGACCCCGTATCGGCAAGTTCGTAAGAGACAAGAACGGAAAGGTTACAAAGGTCAATGCTTTCCCCGGTCATAACCTCCCCATCGGTGCCCTCGGTGTATTCATCCTCTGGCTCGGCTGGTACGGATTCAACGGCGCGGCAGCAACATCGCTTGATCAGCTCGGCGGCATATTTGTAACAACAACTATCGCTCCCGCACTCGCAACAGTTACATGTATGATCTTCACATGGATCAAGTACGGCAAGCCTGATGTCTCAATGTGTCTCAACGCTTCACTTGCAGGTCTCGTTGCCATCACGGCTCCCTGCGACACGGCAGATGCATTAGGTTCATCAATAATCGGTATCGTATCAGGTTTACTCGTAGTATTCGGTGTATGGTTCCTTGACAATGTACTTCACATCGACGACCCCGTCGGTGCAGTTGCAGTTCACATGATGAACGGCATCTGGGGAACGATCGCAGTAGGTCTCTTCTCAACATCTACAGTACCCGGCTACTCAGTTGTTGATGCTAACGGTAATGTTATGGAAGGTCTCTTCTACGGCGGCGGATTCAAGCTCCTCGGCATCCAGTTCATCGGATTGGGTGCTACGGCTGCCTGGACAGCAGTTATGATCACAATAACATTCGTTGTTATCAAGAAGATCTTCGGTCTCCGTGTAACAGAGGAAGAAGAGATCACAGGTCTTGATGCTACAGAGCACGGTCTCCCTTCAGCATACGCAGGCTTCTCAATCATGGATATCACTGACAACATGATGCTCGTCAATGAGAACACAGACCTCGGCGTACCCGAGTATGAGAATGCATCAGAGGCTCTGAAGGAAGCTGCGGTAAAGGTTATCAACACTGTTGTGCCCGAACTTGATACAGGCATCCACAAAGTGGTCATCGTTGCCAAGCTGTCACGCTTCGACAAGCTGAAGAAAGCATTGAACGACATAGGTGTCACCGGTATGACAATGTCGCAGGTCATGGGCTGCGGCGTACAGAAAGGTGCCGGCGAGCGCTACAGAGGTGTCGAGGTCGATACGACATTGCTGCCTAAGGTCAAGATCGAAGTCGTCGTATCAACGATACCTGTTGACAAGGTCATCGAAGCGGCAAAGAAAGCACTCTACACAGGCCACATCGGCGACGGCAAGATATTCATCTACAATGTCAGCCGCGTAGTCAAGATCAGAACGGGCGAAGAGAATTTTGCAGCTCTCGCAGACGTAGAGTAACGTCAGGAATAATCAACCTGTATATAAGCAAACAGTAAGGGGCTGTCTCAGTGGCAGCCCCTTAGTCTGACACAATTTTCCCTTCCAAACACGGGTATGGTACAATACCCTTAAGCTTTCATGTCAGGGAGATGTTAATTGTTTAGAGTAGCGATATGTGATGATGATTCCGGATTTCGCAAATCTGTTAAGGAAATCATAACTCAAAACGCATCGGCGTATGGTATCAGCTGTGAGTTTGCCGAGTATTCTTCGGGAGAATCATTTTTGGCAGATATTAATACTGTAAAGGAAAGAGATTTACTGATAATTGATATCCTAATGGGTGGAATCAATGGTATGGAAGTTGCGCGGAAAGTCAGACAGATCGACCGGGATATTTTTATTATCTTTGCGTCATCGCACATCAAGTTTTCTCCTGAGGGATATACTGTCAGGGCGGTTGCATATATTCTGAAGGATTTTTTCTTTGAGAGAAATATGAAAGTGGCTCTGGATAGTGTTATTCCGGAACTGATCAGGCAGAACAGCAAGATAATGCTAAAGACTTCTGAGGGAGAGATCAAGTTTAAAGTCAATAGATTAATGTGTGCCGAGTCGAATAGTCATTATGTGACTTATTATTTGAACAGAAAAGAAAGTTACACTGTACGCGAGAAGTTTTCGGAGGCAGCGAAAAAGTTAAGACAGTACGATTTTATTCAGATTCACAGGGGATGCACTGTTAATCCGGCGTTTATTAGAAGCATAAGTAAATATGTCTTAGTTCTCGAATCGGATTGGGAGATAAATATCTCACGTGATCTGTACAAGAATGTTGAGAAAGAATACATGATGTATAGGGCATTACATGTATGAGTACGATATTCTTTGATACTGTTAATAACTGCATATATGTATTGATGGCATATCTTTTTGCCGGTGCTTTTTTGAATAACAAAACCAAGGATAACAGCAAAATTGCCATATTTATAATTCTATGGATGCTTTGCAATAATATTGCAATTAATCTTCTTGCAGGCAAAATGGAAATAAAGGTTATAGCTACACTCGTTACAAATTGTCTCTTCCTTATGCTGTTCTACAAGGCAAGTATTATACATTTTGTAGCTGTAGTATTATCTTTCTTCGGCTTGGGCGTAGGTTCAGAACTCATAGTAACTCTGATACTTGAGTGGATTATCGGAACCAATGATATGGGAACAATTCAAAGGACATTTTACTATTTTATCGGAGGTTCAATCAGTCAGCTTATTATTTTCATAGTGATAATCATATTAAGAAGGATTACTAGGAAAGATAATTATGGTGTTTTGAAAACAGGAGAATGGGTCATTATAACAGTGCTTCCATTTTTGACGATTTGTATCGGTCTTGGTATTTTTTATGCATTCAACCGCGAAATTAACGAAGTACAAATGACTGTTCTTAGTGCGGTAGTATTGGGAATTCTGGTAATAAATCTTTCTCAATATTTTCTCGTCAGAAATCTAGCCCATAAAGAAGCGTCTATCCGAGTAACACGAATAATCACTGAACGCGCAAAAAACACAAACAAACTGTACGATCAGCTTGCCGAGGAACGCGAGCTTCAAAGAGCCAGAAATCACGATACCATAAAACTGCTTACAACAGCTGTAAATATGGCACATGAATCAGGTTGCAAGGAACTATATGATTTTCTTTCAGAGAATCTCGAGATTACCGAGAACTCTTCGGATGTTTTTGATTGTGGTAATCCTGTCATAAATGCTCTGATTAATACTAAGTATAATGAGGCAAGACATAAAGATATTCCTGTTAACTATTCACTTGATGACCTCTCGAATGTGAATTTGTCTAATGCTGATTTGATATCTGTTATTTCGAACATGTTGGACAATGCGATCGAAGCATCTGAGAAATGCGAGAAAAGCGCAAGATATATCAGATTCACCACCTTGACGGACGACAAGACTCTGTTTATAGGATGTGAGAACACTTATGAAGGTTCGGTCGTCATGAGTGATAAAGGAATTCAGTCAAATAAGAGGGAAGACGGGCATGGTTATGGGTTGTTAAATATAAAAGAAACAGCTCATAAGAATCACGGACAATGTCTCATTGATTATGATAAGAGCACATTCAAGGTTGCTGTTACCATTCCATTTCGTGAATAGAATACAATTCGTGACATAAAACCATACAACTCGTGCCACATGTATTGTTTCATCAAGTTTCATATGTTAATTAACGTATGATAGCATTTGAGAGGAAACAATATGACTCATAAGATTTCAATCGATATTGCATATGTTTTATAGAATCATCAGGAAAAATGAGGACAGTGACTTAATATGAAAAGAATAACAGCAATACTGCTGAATATTGCCACTATGTGTATGCTGATTGCATCTTGTGCAAATAAACCTGAGAACTCAGCGGAAGAGAGTACTATAGAACCCGCAGTGATATCGAATGATACTACTGCTTCGAGTACCACTGCAACGGTACTGATCGATGATACTATACCGGATGATTACACCATTGTTGAAAGTGTACCTGATGGCGAATATAATGGACGCGTTTATCAGAATCAGCTGTTCCTTAATTCAGGCGGTAAACGATATCTGGTAGTCGGGGAGTACCGTGGAGAATATGACAGTGAATGTGAATATGACAAAATGGGCACATATAGCACATTATACTTCAGAACTCTTTTTACTGACGATGACTTGAAGAAGATGAAGGCAGGAGATGAGTTCATCTATGACCATGATATTCATTTTAAGATAGAATCAATGGATGTCATTGACTGGCATATTAATGATTATACACCGGACGGTAAGATCAGAATAAATAAAGAATATAGTCTTGTTCATGTAGGTTACAGGCGTAACATGGATCAGCTCATCCAAGAGCCTGAGGCTGAAATGTGGACGCTGGTGTATGAGGATTCTTTTGGTTCTGCAGGATGTTATAGAACGCTTTTCCAAGTTAAAGACATCAAAATGTATGAACTGTCCGATAAGATCGTTTTCAAATACCAGAATCACGACCGCAACGAGTATACTCTTGAACAAGTCGCTCCGGACGAGCTGGATGAACTCTTTGCAAATGCAAAAAACAAGAGCGGTCTTGCGTCTTGTACTTTCTACATAAGACAGAATAGAGTCGTTGGAGTAAATTACGATTTCGAGAATATGTAGTGTAACAGGAGATATGAGATGATCAGAGATATAATAACCAAGAGCATATTGTTGTTTACGGTATTTGCTTTGGTGATGTCATCAACTTCGTGCAGCGGAGATAATACAAACGGTGAATACGGAACAAATCCGTCCGGATCTGACGGCTCTGGAAATATAACCACGGATCCGGAGAACAACTATTATTCATCGACTGTTTATGAACTGGAAACAGATGGTTACATCCTAAGCAAGATTTTAGATTCTGAAGATAGGAAGATTGCTGTTTTTAGCAGATTTGATGATGGCTCCGGTGCCAATGAATACAGGCTCTGTATTCATGATGACAATTCTAGTGAGTGGAACCGCTATGTTGATTTAGACAGCAGGGGACAGATACTTGGAGATTTTTGTGCCATTAGTAATAACAGAATAGCAGCTACTACATATTACGGCTTTGATATCTATGATCTGGAAAGCGGCAAATTGTTACAAAGCAACAGTGACTTGTATGTGATTCTGGACGAGAGTATGCCGATGATTACGAGACGTGACGACGGAATGGTTATAGTCAAGAATGACTGTATCTATTTGATTGATAAGGATGGTAATCCGGTGTCACAGGTTCCGTACACGGAGAACGTAGATCTGCCTGTAGATAATGCTTATTTTAAGAACAACGGGCAGGACTATCTGGCGTTGGATAACTGTCCTATGATGAATTATTACAAAATTGATTTTGATGCAGGGACGTTAACTTACTTGTGTAACAGCAAAGAACTTGGTCTTGAATTCTCTGCTGTGTATATGACGGGCGGATATGCGATTGATCTTAATTCAGGTACTGTGTATCAACTGGATCCTTCCGGTAAATCCAAAAGGGCATGTTCATATGTTAAGAATATGCTCATCAAACCATCTGTATATCAATCGGGTTTTGATCCTGTATGGTATATATTTGGAGAGAATGACTATGCTGTTTTATATCAGCATGAAGGAAACTATAATGAGGTAGTGATTATTTATCCTGATAATTCCCTTAATCTCGGCAGGAGAACAAAACTGACAGTTCGAGGATATGATGCTCTTTCTAATCCTGCAATGAATTATGCGGCCTATAAGTATAACACGTCTCAAAGTGATTTTTTACTTGTGATAGAGAACTATTCGCTGGCTGATTACGGGTATGAGAACGCTACTGAAGCGCAGGCAAGTAAATTAAAGCTCATTCAGGAGTTCAGCAAAGGAAACGCCCCTGATATATTTTTCGGCAATAATTTTGACTATGATCAGATGGGTGAATCAGGCCTTGTGATGGATCTGGCACCCTATTTGAATTCAAATAACATATCAAAGGATACAATTTCAGAAAATGCATACGGATTATTCTATAATGAGGATTCCTGCTATAAGCTTTTCCCGGGTTATCTAATGTTTGGTTTGTGGAGCAGTGATTCATTTACCGGACTGAATAACAATATGAGTATCAGTGATTTTTCTAATTTTGACTATAGTCGAAGGCTGTTCGGCGATACGTATGCTTCAGAGATAGCGGATTTTGCAATCAGATACCCGATACATAATCTGGTTGAGAACGGTAGATTTGTCAGTGAGGATGAACTGGCAAAAATCATTCAGTTTGCCATAGATAACGGAGTAGCTCCTGACGCTGAAATAAAACTGGTATCAGATATGAGAAGTGTTGTCAACAAAGATACTTCTGTATGTCTACAGTATATAGGTAGTCTCATGTCTTATGCTTCCTATCAGATACAGCTGAAGGATAAGATCCGTTTTGTAGGCTTTCCGACTGTTAACGGATCAGTCCATGTTGCATATCCTTACGGTCTCGTCGCTGTGTCATCAGGGACGAAGCATCCGGAGGAATGCATGAAATTCATCAGTTTCTTATTCTCTGATGATGTACAGAAGGTAATTACGGCAAATAACAGCATACCGGTATCAAAGACTGTATTTGAAGATATATGCAGCAAGGCTCAGAATGATATTACAGTAAGTGATGATAAATACTACAGGATTCTCTTCGGCAAGGATTTTGTTCCCTTGACGGCTGATGAGGTGGAGTCCTACAGGGAAGCCGTCAGACTGACAGATACTTTGATGATAAATGATTGGGGTCTTTATGATATAATTACCGAAGAAATAAATTCATACTATCTTCAGAATAAGAGTGTAAAGGATATCGCGCATTCACTTAAGTCGAGGATAGACTTATATCTGAAAGAGAACGGAATAGAATAGAATAGATGAGACATAAGATATTTGTCCTTTTTGCATTGTTGTTAGCATTCAGTATTTACGGCTGCAGTAAGCCTGACGATATTTTTCACAACTACGAAGGAACATATCCGGAAGATATTGTATCTGAGGATAATTGTATGCCGAGCTTTGGAAGGATATATATTGATCCGGCATACTATCGTGCGATAGACGGTAAGGACTATATTGCTGTTAATACTTTTCAGGGGGCCTTTGTTAAGGAGGATGTGATGAACTCGCTCTCTGTCGGTGACGATCTCAGGATCGACAGAGATACGACAGTTAAGGTAGACAGACTTGACTTCGATCCTGACTGGGAAGACCCTTATTACCCGGAAGGAGGCAATTTTACCAATGGTGTTATGTTCCATCGTAAAAAAGGGATAATAACAATCAACAAGGATTATTTTTTCACTCATCCGCTGGCAAGATACTTTGCGGATGGTTCTGTCCAGAGAGAGTTTGAAGCAAAAGCGGATGACTGGATCCTGCGCAAGATCCCCGGATATGCCGGGGATGTGGAGAGTGCCGAGACGTGTGATGTTTACGATTCCTGCAAGTGGGTCAGAGTCAGCGAAGAATGTAAAGTTATATTCTTTGAGAATGAGAGTTATTCTGAGCCGCAAAGTGTAATGAATATCCTGGAATTGTTAAAAGGACGTGCAAAAAACGAAGACCAAAAGTACTTCAAGGCTACACTTTCCTATTCTGATGGGGAACTGTTGAAGATTAATATTGACATGACGGGACAATAATATGAGACACAAGATAATAGTTATACTTTCTTTTATGTTTGCAATATGCCTTTGCGGATGTAATAAACAGAATACAAGTCAAACATATACTCCGGAAGCAGCAGGAAATGCTGATGCCGCAACTGCATATTACAGCTCATTTTCTGTTATGACGGAAGCAGACAGCATGAATGATGCCGTTGATATGGGAGATAAGATCTGTATCATTTGCAGTATGAAGGGGAAGGACGAGTCAGAACACATCTACCGCATGGTAACGGTGGACAAGGAGAAGAAGGAGATATTATCCACAAAGGATATTACACTTGCTCACAGCTCAAACTTCTTCTGCTCTCTACCGGAAGACAAACTGGTATTAGCCTATCCGGGTGGTTTTTATATAGCAGATCCGGTATCAGGAGAGATTATTACCGAGGAGTCAATAGCAGGTGTTCTGTCGGATGATGAGTCTCTGGTCGCTTCCTCCGGTGACGGATTTTTCTATGTCACGCCTTCAATGATCTACCGTGTATCTTCCCAAGGTAAGATAGAAGACTCGATGGAGCTTGCCTTAGAAGGTCAGCTGATCTGGAATAACACCTGCTTCAATCAGAATGGTCATTATTATTTGGCAACATTTGACGGAAGCTCACGGGTTTATTACTACGAGATCGATTTTGAATTGCACACCGTATCACGTATAACAGATACAGATGCAATGGGGAAAGTACCATATAACGTGTTTGAATACGGAAGATACGGATATGACGATACTGATGGCGTGATTTATGAGATGGACGTAGCCGGGGCAAGCCCCGTAGTCTGTGCCTACAGGAACAATATGATCGTCAAACCTTCAACGGGTATGCCGCATAATCTGATAATACTCAATAAAGATTGCTTTGTTCAGGCATATTCATATAGTGGAACAAAGATGCATGAGATAGTAATAATAACCCGGGACGATACGCTAAATCTGTCAGGCAGGGAGAAGATCAGCGTTGCAGGTGATTATGTAACAAACGACAACAGCCTTGCAGTGGCGGCATATAACTACAATATGTCGCAGGATAAGTTCTATGTCACGATCGACAGCTGGGGCGATGAATACAGATGGAATTCATCAAAGGACGCCGAGCAAAGAAATCTCAAACTGATCAAGGATATGCAGAGAGGAAATGCCCCTGACATCCTCTACGGATATTCGCTGGACTTCAACAGTCTTGGCAGGATGGGTGTCGTTCTTGACATGATGCCTTATATCAAAAACAGCAAAGTAATAACGAGGGATAATCTTAATGACCGCTTATTTGACCTCATGACAAAGGACGGACATTGTTACCAGCTTTTTAACGGATATGCCTTCAACGGGTTCTGCGGCAGTAAGATAAGCGGTGTTAACGGGATGGACTTCTATTCAAATGCCGCCAACAAAGATAATCTCAATGGTGTATATAATGCCGTCGATCTCCTGAACTTCATGGTGGGATATCCGCTGGAACAGCTTGGATCGGGTGGAGACTTCATAAGTGAGGAAGAGGTCGCATCAGCCATAGATCTGTCAGTATCTCTCGGCTATCCGCCTGACTCGCAGACAGAAAATGTCATGATAGTAGACCACAACGGGAGCATTAATTACGGAACATACGGAAGCATCCCGGGTCTTGTCAGTGCATCAGATAATGGTTCATTTGAATTCTACGGCTTCCCCACTTACGGGAGCAATTCGTATTGTGTTGAGCCTATGGGGCTTGCGGCAATATCATCAGGGAGCAAGAATCCCGAAGCGTGCTTCGAATTCCTGGAGTATATGTATTCAAGGGATTCCCAGAGAGCGGTGCTGTCCAATAATTTCTTCCCAATGAACGATGAGGTGTTCGATGAGTATAGAAATGCATTGAGCAAGCCGGACAGTATCCCGAAGGATGATTATCTCATGATCCTTCTGGCATCCGAGCTTATGGAACTTAGAGGTGATGAGGCAGTGTATAAGGAGATACCTGCAGAGTTCTTCAATGACTTTGACAGGGCAGTCAATTCCGTGAACAAAGTGATGTATGTTGACTTTGCCATCTACAATATACTGACAGACGAATTGAATTCATACTATCAGCAGGGGAAGAACAGCAAGGAGATCGCAACGTCGTTGAGATCAAGACTTATGCTGTATCTGAGTGAGAACAGCATATAAGGGGGAGTATCTGATTGCATCAGATCCTGGCCCGGTCCTGTTTACCTCAGCTCTTCTTCTGAATCGCTGCCCTCGCACTGCCGGCCACATCCTGCGCAGTCAGCTTATAGTACTCAAGGACTTCAGAAGCTTTGCCGCTCCTGCCGAAAGTATCGTTGACTCCGTGCCTTATTACAGGTACCGGATATTCACTGCTCAGAAGCTCTGCAACAGCACCTCCGAGGCCGCCGATAACATTATGTTCTTCGACTGTTACGATGCAGCCTGTATCGCGGGCTGCCTTGATTATCAGTTCATTATCAAGAGGCTTTATCGTGTGAATGTCGATCACCTTCGCGTCAATCCCTTCAGACGCCAGTATGTCGGAAGCCTCCAGTGCCAGCTGAACTCCGAGTCCGGTTGCCGCGATCGCCACGTCACTTCCGTCGCGGAGGACAACACCCTTGCCGAGCTTAAATTCATAACCGTCTCTTCCGCCTGTCACGACCTCGACCGGGGAACGCCCCAATCTCAGGTAAGCGGGCCCGTCGTAATTGAGAAGAGCCTCAACTGCGAGACGCATCTCGTTGGCATCGCAGGGATTGACGACCGTCATTCCCGGGATGCTCCTCATCAGCGCGAGATCTTCTATCATCTGGTGTGTAGCGCCGTCCTCACCTACTGATACGCCGCCGTGTGAACCTACTACGACTACGTTCAGATGAGGATATGCGATAGAGTTCCTGACCTGTTCGTATGCTCTGCCTGCTGCAAAGACCGCAAATGTATTCGTAAACGGCTTCAGTCCGCATGATGCCATGCCTGCCGCGATCGCCGTCATGTTGGCTTCCGCTATGCCGCAATTGAAGAATCTGTCAGGGTGTGCTGCTGCAAAGCTCTTGGTCATGGTGGCTGCTGACAGATCCGCATCGAGCACGACCAGCTGAGGATACTTCGCAGCCAATTCGCACAACGCTTCACCATATGCCGCGCGTGTTGCTTTCTTATCGCTCATATCATCAACCCTCCAGTTCAACCAGATGCGCTCTCAATTCGCTGACCGCAGTCTCGTACTGCGAATCATCGGGAGCCTTGCCGTGCCAGCCCGCATTATTCTCCATGAAGCTGACCCCGCGCCCTTTTACGGTATGCAAGAGGATAACGGAGGGCTTGTCAGTGCAGGCACGCGCCGCTGCCAATGCCTCATCAAGTGAATCAAAATCATGCCCTTCCGCCTTGATAACATTCCACCCGAAAGCCTCAAACTTTGCATCCAGCGGCGACGTCGGCATGACATCATCCGTCCTGCCGTCGATCTGCAGACCGTTGACGTCAACGAATGCGCAGAGGTTATTAAGCTTCCACTTGGCCGCAGCCATGACGGCCTCCCATACCTGGCCTTCCTCGACCTCACCGTCACCGAGCATTGCATATGTGCGGTAATCCCTGTTCTGTACGCGGGCTGCAAGCGCCATGCCGACGGCAGTGCTTATCCCCTGCCCCAGCGACCCGGTGGACATGTCGACGCCTCTTACATGGCGCATGTCCGGATGACCTGACATATGTGCCTTGATCGAACGGAAAAGCTTGATGTCCTCAACGGGGAAGAACCCGCGGAGCGCGAGGACAGAATAAAGCGCCGGAGAACAATGACCTTTGGACAGCACAAAACGGTCCCTGTCAGGGTCGTCATACTTCTCGGGCGATACATTCATCTCATCGAAATAAAGCTTCACAAGCGCATCCGTACACGACAAAGATCCGCCCGGATGACCTGACTTGGCCGTGTGCACGGCTTCAAGTATCAGCAGCCTGGCCTTAACGGCCGTCACTTCAAGATCATGTTTGTTCATAAGGTCACCCCTGTCCGTAATAGGCGTTTGCTCCGTGCTTACGGAGATAGTGCTTGTCAAGCAATGTCTGCTGCATATCCCTGTGTCCGGGATTGAGCATGAGCGCATGATAATCCATGAATGCGACTTCTTCCATTACAACGGCATTGTGAACGGCATTCATGGGATCCGTTCCCCACACGAACGGGCCGTGGGAATACACGAGCACACCGGGTATGGCATCAGGATCCTTATCCTTGAACGTCTCGATTATCACATTGCCGGTCTCTTTCTCGTATTCACCGCGTATCTCTTCATCTGTCATGGGACGCGTACACGGGATATCACCGTAGAAATAATCACCCTGTGTTGTTCCCATCGCGGGTATCGCCATGCCTGCCTGGGCAAAGCTCGTTGCCCAGCGGGAATGAGTATGTACGACGCCGCCGATATTCGGGAATGCCTTATACAAAGCCACATGTGTTGCCGTGTCACTTGACGGCTTCCACTTACCTTCCACCGTCTTGCCTTCAAGATCGACAACGACCATATCTTCTTCTGTCATACTGTCATATTCCACGCCGGATGGCTTGATGACGACCAGTCCGGAAGCGCGGTCGATACCGCTTACGTTGCCCCATGTAAATGTAATAAGTCCGTACTCCGGCAGGAGCAGATTGGCGTCAAGGACCGTCTTCTTCAGATCTTCAAGCATTACAATACCTCCGTTGCAGTCTTCTCAACAGGCAAGGCTTTGACATATGATGACAGGAACTTTGCAAATCCCTCAACATCCTCAGCCTCAGCCATGATAGTCACGCTCTTTGCACCGGAGAATACCTTGCTGTCAAGATAATCAGGAAGCGATTCGCCTTCATCGTGCCGGATCATATATGCTGCCAGAAGGGCCATTCCGTAGGGGCCGCCCTCTCCTGCCGTCTCCATAACGGAGACAGGAGCATTAACAGCAGCACTCAGTATTCGCTGGCCGACCTCCGGCGTCTTGAAGAATCCTCCGTGACCATACAGCTTATCTATAGTAACACATTCTTCTCTCTGAAGTATATCCATTCCGATCTTAAGTGTGGCAAGAGCGGAGTATAGATGAGTCCTCATGAAATTGGCGAGGCTGAACTTGCTGTTCTGCATCCTGGCGAACACGGGACGCCCTTCATCCAGATCCGTTACCCCCTCACCGGAGAAATAATTATAAGACATCAGACCGCCGCAGTCGGGATCACCGTCAACAGCCGCCTTGAACAGCTTGGTGAACAGCTCTCCCTTATTTACTTCCAGACCCATCAATGAAGCAAACTCACCAAAAAGACTTACCCATGCATTTATATCCGACGTACAGTTATTGCAGTGCACCATCGCGACGGGCGCGCCGTCAGGAGTCGTTACCATGTCGATCTCCCTGTGAACACCGAGATCGTGATCGACTACGATCATCGCAAAATCTGATGTTCCCGCACTGACATTACCTGTTCTGACACGTACGGAATTAGTAGCAACCATACCGGTACCTGCGTCGCCTTCACAGGGTGCTAAGGGGATGCCCGCCTTGAGGTCACCCGACGGATCGAGGAATGCGGCGCCTGCCTCCGTGAGTGTTCCTGCAAGATCACCTGCAGACACGACCTGCGGAAGTATCGATCTCAGGTCCATACCCGTAAGAGCATTGAACTTCTGTACCATTTCCTCGTTATAATCACATGCCTCACTGTCGATCGGGAACATGCCTGATGCTTCGCCTACACCCATAACCTTCATGCCGGTAAGCCGCCAGTGAATATAGCCTGCAAGCGTCGTCAGGAACGCGATGTCACCTACGTGATCCTCTTTGTTCAGGACCGCCTGATACAGGTGTGCGATGCTCCACCTCTGGGGAATGTTAAATCCGAATTCGTTTGTCAACTTCTCCGCTGCTTCGCCGGTGATAGTATTGCGCCATGTGCGGAATTCGGCGAGCTGCTTTCCGTCTTTGTCGAATGGCAGATAACCGTGCATCATTGCCGATACGCCGATCGCACCTACCGTATCCAGCTTAACACCGAATCTGTCCTGAACATCCTTCTTCAGGTTCGCAAAGCATGTCTTGATGCCTTCATGGATCTTGTCCATGGAATAAGTCCATATACCGTTAACAAGCTGATTCTCCCACTCGTAATCGCCTGAAGCCACAGGCAGATGATCCTTATCGATCAGGACCGCTTTGATACGCGTCGATCCTAATTCTATTCCGAGGGCAGTTGTCTTGAGATCCATATTGTATTCTCCTTCGATCACTTAAGCTTCCATGCGATGTCCTTGATGAAGAGCTCATCCTCGAGCTTTGCCGGAGTCGTCTCTTTCGATATGTGCACGAATTCTATATCCATCATATTTGCCCAGTCACGCATCATGTCTGCACTGACATCGTAGGACAGCACCGTATGATGCGCTCCCCCTGCAGTGATCCAGCACTCAACGCCTGTGAGGAGGTCAGGCATTGCGCGCCACATCACTCTTGCTACAGGGAGATTCGGCATCGGCATAATAGGTTTGACACATTCGATATCCTGAACGATAAGGCGCAGCCTTCCGCCCATGTCTATGAGAGACGCCACGATTCCTTCCCCTGCCTTCCCCTCGAAAACAAGTCTTGCAGGGTCCTTCTCGTTCATCCCTATACCGAGATGATGACACTCTATCCTCGGCCTGTCAGCCGCAAGTGAAGGACATACTTCGAGCATGTGTGCACCGAGTGAATATTCCTGTCCTTCAACGAGATGATATGTATAGTCCTCCATGAAAGCGGAGGCTCCGTTACCGTTCTCACCCATCGCTTTCATGATCGCCGTGAGAGCACTGACTTTCCAGTCGCCCTCACCGCCGTATCCGTAGCCCTGAGCCATCAGATGCTGTGATGCAAGACCCGGGAGCTGCTCCATTCCGTATAGATCCTGGAAAGTATTGGAGAATGCTTTGCAGCCTTCACGATCCATCATCTTCTTAATCGCTATCTCTTCCCTGGCCTGATACCGGATCGCAGAGATATTGTCAGTTGCAATATCGTAAGAAGCCTCATATTCCGCCATGAGAGCATCGATCTCTTCCTCCGTTACATTGCCCATTTCCTTGACGAGATCGCCGACGGCCCATGTGTTGACCTGCCAGCCGAGCTTGATCTGAGCTTCCACTTTATCGCCTTCGGTGACGGCAACCTCACGCATGTTGTCGCCGAATCTCATGACCTTCATATCCTTTGATTCGGCAACTCCTACGGCCGACTTCATCCAGTCGCCGAGCCTCTTGTGAACTCTGTTATCAGTCCAGTGACCTGCAATGATCTTACGGGGCTTTCTGAGCCTTGCGCCGATGAATCCGTGCTCACGGTCGCCGTGGGCCGCCTGATTGAGATTCATAAAATCCATGTCGATCTCATCGTTGGGGATCTCCACGTTATACTGTGTTGCAAAGTGGCACCAGGGCTTGGCAAGATCGCGGAGTCCGTCTATCCACATCTTGCTCGGGCTGAATGTGTGACACCATGTGATGATGCCTGCACACTCCGTTCTGTAATTTGCCTCACGTACCGTCTCCGTGATCTCCTTGTTTGTCTTGGCAGTAACCTTATAGACAACGGGATAAGGAAGAACTTCAGTGAGTTTTGAAGCTATCTCCGCAGCACGTTTATCGACCGTCTCGAGCACTTCATTGCCATAGAGAAACTGACTTCCTACAATAAGCCAAAATTCGTATTTCATTTACAGACCTCCGGAGAGTTAATTATTTCTTTGCTTTGTTCTTACGTGACAGGATGATACTCTGTACCAGCAGGAAGATGCAGAGCATTGCTGCAACAGTGATGTTGGTCCACCATGCCTCATCAAGACCGAGCGAAGCAACGATGATCTTGATGGTACTCATCGACAGAACACCGAAGAATGTACCTGCGATGTTGCCGACGCCGCCCGTCAGCATCGTGCCGCCGACGATTGAAGATGCGATCGCGTTCATTTCGGCGCCTGATGCGTGGGAAGGAGAGCCTGATCCGACGTGCATGAAGAATACATAGCCGCCGATACCTGCAAGGAGTCCGCACATAACGTGTGCAATAAACTTGGTGCGCTTTACATTGATACCGAGCATGTTGGCGCTCTGATTGTTGCCGCCTACAGCATAGAAGCTTCTTCCCGTCTTTGTCCATCTCAGGAGAGCGAACAGGAGGACGACTATGAGTATGGCGACTATAACGCCTATCTCGACATACGCCGGTACGTAGTTACCCAGTCTGTTTGTAGATCCCAAGCCGGGAACTTCGATCCTTGTCTCTTTAACATTCTTGAAAGCTTCGTTTGCAACATTGAACTGCTTCGCGTAGACGATCGTGGTCATGCCTTTCGCGAAGAACAGGCCCGCAAGTGTGACTATGAACGGCTGTATCTCCAGATATGCGACGAGGAAGCCCTGAATGAGTCCGAATCCGAGTCCGATGCCAAGTGCGATCAGCATTGCAACAAAGGGAGCACCGGGTTCTGAGAATTTGTCGGGATAGAGTATATTTCTGTCGAGATATACTGCACAGCACATTGCTACTAGTGATGTTACCTGACCTACTGAGATGTCGATACCGCCGGTGATCATGACGAGTGTCATGCCGCATGACAGTATGATCATGTACGCATTCTCGTTAAGGATATTGAAGAACTGCTGCGGCTTGGCAAAACCCTCGCCGAGGAATGCAACCGCGCATGTGTACATTACGACAAATACGGCGATGGTGATGATGAGCAGAAGGTTAGTATCCGTAAGACCTGCTCTCTTCTTAAGCTTGGGGACCTGAGGTGCATTCGTATTCATTGTAAACAACATATCAGGACACCTCCTTCCCGACCTTTGAAGCCGTAAGTTTTTTCTTGAGCTGCGTCATCTTCTGACGGACTACGGGAGCACTTACAACAACCAGGATAATGACAACGATCGCCTTGTATGCAGGGATCTCAGTTGATTTGACATCATACTTCGTAAGTGTTGTTGTGAGCATCTGGATTACGTAGGCACCGATTATCGATGCAGTGATGTTGAACTTGCCTCCGCCAAGCGGGTTGCCGCCGAGAGCTACTGCGAGGATAACGTCCATCTCTATGTCTTTGCCTATAGTGCTGTAGTTGATCGTCGAGAGTCTGCTGACCTTGATGAAGCCTGCAACAGCGACACAGACGCCGAGGATAACATAAGTGATAAGCTTAACTGTCTGGGGATTGATACCATTGAGCTTGGATGAATTAGGATTGATACCTACTGACTGTGAATAGAGTCTTAAGTTGGTGAACTTCAGCACCAGAGCGATTATGATCATGCAGGCTGCTGCGATGAACACAGGCGTAGGCACGGGAATACCGGGGATGTTATTGCCGAAGTATGCGAACTCCCTGGAACACTCGGGTGAGATGTTCATGATCTTATTCTCATTGATCCATCCTGCGATGGAACGGCCGGCCGTGAACATGATAAGTGTTGCGACCATCGGCTGTATCTTGAAGTAAGCAACCAGAACGCCATTGAATGCTCCGAACAGCATAGATACGATAACTGCAACGATGAATGCCACGATTATCGATGACTGGAGCTCGGTAGGTGCCGAATTCTCACCGCAGAGGACTCTCATGACAACACTTCCCGCAATAGCAATGGTGGCGCCGACCGAGATATCCTGTCCGCCGGAAGACGATGTAACAAGAGTCATTCCGATCGCAAGAATCGCAAGCTCTGAACCGTAATCTATTACGGAGATGATGTTGCCTGCGAGCACGTTGTATCCGTCGTTCGTCTCCTTGAGCGTAATATGGAAGAATGACGGATCGGCGATCAGATTAAACAATACAAGAGCCATAAGGGCGATCAAAGGTATAACGATCTGCTTTGAGAAGATCTTTGCGACTATTCCGCCCGTTGTCTGCTTAGGCTTTAATAAATTCTGAGATGTTGCCATCAGGATTCACCTCCTGCTATTGTTGCCATTATCTTATTCTGTGTCAGATCCTCACCGGACAGCTCGCCTACGACTCTGCCGTCGCGCATTACGATGAGCCTTGAACATGTACGGAGCATCTCATCGATCTCGGAAGAGATGAATGTGACGCTCTTGCCTTCTGCTGCGAGCTTCAGGACGAGCTTCTGTATCTCTATCTTCGTTCCGATATCGATACCTCTCGTAGGCTCGTCAAGGATAAGATAGATAGGATTTGCCAGGAGCCATCTTGCCAGGATTACCTTCTGCTGATTGCCGCCGGAGAGGGACTTGATCGGAGTATCCGAAGATGCAGTCTTGATCTTCAGAAGCTTGATATATTCATCGGCAAACGCCTCGGCCTGTGCTCTCGAGATGGGCCTGAAGAATCCCTTCAATACCTGAAGAGCGAGAATGATATTCTCTCTGACTGACAGGTCGCCTACGATACCGTCACGCTTTCTGTCCTCTGCAAGATAGAATATTCCGTGCTTCATTGCATCGAGAGGCTTGGTGATATTGATCTGCTTGCCGTCCATCTTAACAATGCCGCCGGTAACTTTGTCCGCACCGTAGATGGCACGTACGCACTCGCTTCGGCCGGAGCCGAGAAGGCCCGTAAATCCGTTGACCTCACCCTTGCGTATTGCAAAATCGAAAGGCTTGATACCTGTAGTTCCCGCAAGCTGCTGCGCCTCATATACGGGGGTACTGCTGTAATCGATCTTAGCCGTATCAGCATCGCTCTTGATGTCTGCCATGTCATCGAGTTCCTTGCCGAGCATCTTGGATACGAGCTTAACTCTGGGAAGATCTTCTATTATATATTCACCGACCAGCTGACCGTCACGGAGTACGGTAATGCGGTCGCAAACTTCATATACTTGTTCAAGGAAATGTGTGACGAAGATAATTCCGACGCCCTTCTTCTTCAATGAGAGCATCAGCTTGAATAATTTCTCAACTTCCTGTTCGTCAAGCGAGGAAGTAGGTTCGTCCAGGATAAGGACTTTACATTCCATATCGACTGCACGTGCTATTGCTACCATCTGCTGAACAGCGATGGAGCAGCTGCCGAGCTGCTGCTGAGGCAGAGCCGGGATGCCAAGTGACTCGAGCAATTCCTCTGCACGGGCATTTATCTGCTTCCAGTTTGTAAGCTGGCCTTTTGTACGTCCGATGAACATGTTCTCTGCAACTGTCAGGTTCGGACAAAGAGTGATCTCCTGGTACACTGTACTGATGCCGGAATTCTGTGCATCCTGAGGTGATCTGATAGAGACATGCTTACCTGACAGCTTGATCTCACCGCCATCCTTGGCGTATACACCTGTCAAGACCTTGATGAGAGTTGATTTGCCTGCACCATTCTCTCCCATAAGTGCATGGATCTCGCCTTCCCTCAAAGTAAAATCCACTTGCTCCAATGCGCGTACACCCAGGAAATATTTGCATATTCCGCGCATTTCAAGTAAAGAGCTGTTTTCCATAATACCGTCTCCTGTTTATAAAAAAAGAATGTGCGGGGCGGTGAAAACCGCACCGCACATTCTGTTTGGTTCCTATATGGTTATCTAAAACTGATTATCAGATACCGTACTGGTCAACGTCAGCCTGTGTGATAGTTGAAGCGTCGAAGCCCTTCTCTTCCATGATGACTGTCTTCTGCTTAGCACCATTCTTGATGATGTCATTGATGTAAGAAGCCTGGAAAGGATTGCACTGACCATCATAGTTCCAGTTGCCTGCGAGGAGTTCCTGGAGAGCCCACTTGTTGCAGTCGAAACCGATGATAATAACGTCCTTGCCAACACCGTGAGAGATGCCTGCCTTATCGAGAGCCTGAACGGCACCCTTAGCCATGTCGTCGTTCTCAGCGTAGATTACGTTGAACTTCTTGCCGGCGTCGATCTGAGCCTGAACGATCTGCTGAGCTTCCTCTGCACTCCAGTTACCTGTCTGCTGAGTGATGATGTTCCATGTAGCCTCTGCGCCTACCTTAGTATCGAGAGCACCGGAACGGCCGATCTGAGCGGATGAACCCATAACGCCCTGGATATGGATGATGTTGTACTCAGGGAGATTCTGTGAAGCGAGCCAATCAACTGCTGTCTGGCCTTCCTTAGCCATATCGGAAACGATAGAAGCTTCATAGAGGCTCTCGTCTGCATCGATAGTTCTGTCGAACAGGATTACCTTAATGCCGGCATTCTTAGCGTCCTGAAGAACTGAATCCCAACCTGATGTACCTGCTGCAGAGATGAGGAGATAGTCAACGCCATCCTGAACATACTTCTGAGCTGCTGCGATCTGCTCTTCGTTCTTGAGGCTGTATGCGAACTGTGCATCATAGCCGTTTTCCTTTGTGAATGTAGCCTTCATGTCCTTGTCGTTAGCTGTACGATAACCTGACTCGTTAGGATCGTTGTTGATGATACCTACCTTGATCAGCTTTCCGTCTCCGCCACCTTCGGATGTTCCGCCGCTCTTACAGCCGGCCAGAGCAAATGACATTGCGCCAATGAGTGCAAAAGAAACTAACTTGGTTACAAATTTCTTCATTGTCTTAACCTCTCTCTTTCATTAATAAAGTCCTCGAATCACAGGCCTTTCCTGCGTTCTGACTACATTTAATCCCAAACGTTTTATACCGTCAACGAATCTCGTACCCCCTTCGCGAAAAGGTAAAATTGCATAAATACAACTTGCTTTCGACCGGGGACTCGAGCGTACAAATCAGGCTGTTGTTTGCCCGGTTTGCACGTTTTTGTTTGAAATCTTCTGATTTTGTGTTGGATATCTTATCATCGATGTTTGGCGATCCGCCAAATATATGTCGCAATTTGACGAAGAGGTTATTTTGCGTTTGATAATTGATAATCCCTATGCCGAAAGTAGTTAATATATTCGTCTTGTTTTGCCTGAATGTTACAGGGAGATGAAATTATTTGAGTGTTTTGAGGGTGGATGGGGGTGAGGGAGTTGATGTACCTGTTTTTGTACCTCTATTTTATTCAGACACTAAAATAATCTATAATATAACAAAACATCCCTGGTCATCCGTGGAGGCACGTAACCGTAATGAAGAAATTCACTGTCGTCATCATTATCATTGCAGTTATACAGGTTGCATTTATCTGCTTCGTTTTATCTTTCCCGGCGATGCGGATCATTGACGGACTATCCAAATATCAGGCAAACGCGCAAAAAGTCTCGTCAGCAAAGAATGAGATATTATACTGTCTTGAACATGGTGACAACAACAGACTCTATGAGATGTTCGCACAGCATGTCAAAAACGATCCGGACAGGGATCTTATAAATAGGATCGATCAGTTATTCAGCGAATATGATATAACGTCATTTGACTTCTCGAAAGTCAGATATCATGATAATGGCGGCGGTGAGAGTTATCGTGAAGGCAACATAACTTATTATGAGTACGAATACATTTTCGAGGGTATTACGGGGCCGGATGGGAGCAAGTTTGTTATTTCGTACGGCTATTCGACTGTCAACGAGGATCACAGGGACAAGACCGGCCTGCTTTATCTAAGGCTACGCAAGGTGGAGTATACAGGTCTTTATACGTACGAGATCCTGGAAGAGTATAAAGTGTAGTCACTGTCTGGTGTATAATTAGAGCAAATAACCCGGAGATAGACCAATGCCGACCAAATACCGCGACATCATCAACAAACTTGAGCAGGAACTCCGCCACATGCGAAGCGACGGCAGGAGCAAGCTCCCCACTGAAGCTCAGCTCTGCAGCGAGTTTAACTGCAGCCGCCAGACTGTGCGTTCTGCACTGGCGGATCTGGAGCAGCGCGGTCTTATTGTACGCAAGCGCGGCAGCGGCTCCTACTTAGCGGACGGCGCATCAGCATCCGGCGACACCGTCGTCTTTATATGCGAAGACGAGGACGAATACATATATCCCGAGTTGACCGGTCTTCTCAGGCCGCAGCTTAAGTCCCACAAGCTCAAGCTTGTCTGCAGGAGCACGCATGGAGGCCTTGGCAAAGAGCGTCAGATCCTGACGGATCTCCTCACATCTCCCCCTGCCGCAGTCATCATCGAACCTTACTGCAACATCATCCCCAACCCGAACGTCAAGCTCATCAGTCAGCTGTCAGGGCGCGGAGTTGCAGTAGTTTATCTCTTCACTGCTTATGAATCAGGAGAAGGACATCAAGCCTTGATCGCTGAAGATAATTATGGCGGAGCATCGATGCTAGTCCGCCACCTCGCATCATCAGGCCATACTAGGATCGCAGGTATCTGGCGCTGTGACGATTCGCGCGGACTTGAGAGATATGATGGATATATCAATACTTTATCTGAACTCGGCCTGCCCATTGATGTTCCCAATCTTATGCTAACAGGTGCCGACAGACGCAGTTTGCTGAAGCGGGATGACTCCATCCTTAAGGCTTTTGTCTCCGGACTTAACGGTTGCACCGCAGTCATCTGCCATAACGACGAGATCGCATACAGGCTTGCCAGGCTGACCGCTCCGGGGATCGCCATAGTCAGCTTCGATGACAGCTACTACGCCGCCTCCGACAAGGGAGCCATCACTTCACTCGCGCATGATGGCAGGTTATTTGTTGATAATGTCGTGAAAGCTGTTGTTGCCGGGATCGAGCATAAAAAGTATAAGGGTGAGCCTGCCGGCTGGAAGCTGAAGGTTAGAAAGAGCGGGTAAGGAACCCGCTCTCAGTTTTAATGGAAAGTGAGTACCTTGCTTGCTGCTTAATTACATGTAAGTGTACATGTCAGAGAGTCTACATGTACAAAAACATGTAATTTACATGTAAATGTACATGTTGAAGCCATTACATGTACAAAAACAGGTTCTTCACGGAATACTTGGGAGTAATTACAAAAGGCAGAATGATGTATAGTGTACCAAGTGTTGCCAGCCGGTCTGAACGTGTCCGTGGTGGCTAATTTGATTGTTTGAACGATCCATTCAGACTAACCGGAGGCTAAAAGCCGTTAGTCTGACACTTAGTCTGACTATTCAGGCCAACAGTAGGGCTAAGTGCCGTTAGTCTGACTATTCAGGCCAACAGTAGGGCTAAGTGCCGTTAGTCTGACACTTAGTCTGACTATTCAGACCAGCAGTAGGGCTAAAAGCCGTTAGTCTGACACTTAGTCTGAATGAGCAG
>Ga0310691_10001042_pt1 | contig 45562 bp, 46 predicted proteins | sample 176DNAGHGlowgp2_FD_203887 | JGI IMG/M metagenome (GOLD analysis project Ga0310691, IMG submission 203887) | Sheep rumen microbial communities from Palmerston North, Manawatu-Wanganui, New Zealand - 1766 DNA GHGlow gp2 (v2) (version 2) | ecosystem: Host-associated > Mammals > Digestive system >... | reverse complement strand
ACCCCCCGGCTGGAGAGCACCGCGATTTGATTTCGCCGGATTCCCGTCGGACGGGAATCCGCTGGCTCGGAGAGTCGGCAGCTCTCGACTGGGCGTCATGGACAATCATGTCGTCGAGCACTGGGCTTCCTGACGACAGCGGACTTTCCGGCGGCGAGACGACGGCCGGAACCGCGATGCGCAAGCGATCGAAGCCGCTCCTCGCAGCCCGAAGACCGTTTCCTACAGCCGCAGGAAGACGGCTTCCTCCAGGACCTCCAGGAAAGGCCGGAATGCATCCGGTCTTCCTGATGCGAAACACCCGGGTCGACGACGCTCGTCATCGAGATGCCCGTGTCGAGATGACTGTGCCAGAACGAACCTGTATTCTTCGCTGCAGCGGCCGGCCGCGAGTCGAGCCCAGTCGCGTCCTGGCATTCCGGCGTGGATTTCCGCCGGATTGGTTCAGAAGGCAGCCCAGCAGGCGAGGAAGCCTCCTGATGCGCGGGAAATCCAGCCATCGGAAAAGGCCGGCTGGAGAATGGGCAGCCAACCATGCGGGACCAGTCCGATTCATCGATCTGCATCAGGACGCAGTCTCCGGCAAGGCTGGACTGGCCGGATCCGCGCGAAGTTCATGCCATGGCCCATTGGCGCCAATCGCACGGTGGACGGAGGCCCTGGCCGGCAAGGCGGGTCGCCGTGACCGGATTCGCGGCCTGTGTCCAGTCTTCAGGAGGAGCTCCTTGCGGCAGCCAGCGTCGAGGATTCCTTCCGCCAAGGGTCTTCGCGCGCAGCGCATCGGATCCGGCGCGCGGACTTCGCCGGATTCCCCCGAAGGAAGCGCCTGTCGTCGGATTCCAGGTGTCGTCGTCATCCGAGACGACTGCTGAACAGGAAACCTCCTTCCGCGCCGGATCGCGCCTAGACCCGCTCCAGCCCAGCGGCCGCCAGTTGCAGCTGTGATTCTGGCAACTGCAATCGCCTTCGGGGGACGCGGACCGATTCCGGCTCGGCGGCTTTGCCGGAAATCCCGCCGGTCGCCGAAGGCATCCCAGTGCCGTGCGCGACGCGTCGCCCAAGCCCAGTCAGCGACAGGGCTGCCGGGCGGAAGATCATGCGGGCCTGCTCGGGCTCGCCGGTTCCGGCAAGAAGAGGTCGCCGGATTCTCCGCGCGATCGCCACGAGGAAATGCTCGCGGATTCCTTCCGCCAAGGGCCGCAGCCAGAAGACCGCAGCGCCTCAGTGGCTTTCCGGCCGACATCGACGGACGCTGGACTGGGCTAGAAGCCTGAAGACCAATGGACATGTCATCTCAATCCTGATGTGGATGCCTCCTGATGCCCCTGATTGTCCATATCCTGACTGTGTCATTCCCCTGTGATGGTCACACCCCTGATGGCAGTTCTCGCCTGTCGAGATGTTGGGACGACGCGCATCGGGACCGGTCCTTTGCCTGCATGATCACAGGGATTGCGAATCCGGCGATGTCGTCATTGCCGGATTGGCGGGGCAATCCTGATTCGAGCTGGTTGTGGTACCTGGCACGAGGAATGCCTGGGCCCTGTGCTCGGGCTGCGCAGCGCGGGATCCGGCGAGGACGACGGCCGGCTTCCCCGATTTCCGGCGCGACCAAGAGACAAATCCTGTCTCTTGGTCTTCCTTCGCATGGCGGACCATCAGGACGCCGGCCTCGTGGCCGCGAGTCGTCCTGATGATGGCGGCCTTCTTCCGGCGCGGTCGCCTTGCCGGAAAGTCATTCTCCTGATCATTCTCCTGACCGGCAGACGACCGGCCTTGGCCAAGTCTATTCCTCGGCGATTGCGGTTCGCCGGATTTCCTTTCCGGCGGCGCCGGATTCCATCAGGCGGTCGTCTGGACGCAGGCTGCCAGTCGTCCCAGTCGTCTGGACTGCTCTGGAGAAATCCCCCTTTTTTCTTTTCCTGGACCGTTTACTTCTGGCAAAACCGCGCCATGGTATTGTCGTAGGGGACGGCGATGCCGTCCGTCAAGCCCTTTCCTCCATCACCCAATCCTCCTCCACAACCATGCAGCCAAAGCCATTCGACAAGAATTTCGTTCCGTTCGTCAAGTGCTACCTCGGCGACTTCGCCAAGCAAGTCAGCATGAAGTACTCCGACTGCGACTCGGTCATGCTCGCGTTCCAGCACGAACGCAAGTTCGACATCGGCACGGATTGCTACTTCATCTGCTTTCACAGGCGCGACGAGATCACCGGCGAGGACCGTTACCGCTGCTTCACCAACGCGCTTGATGGCTTCGGGCTGGCAAACGGCATCGAGCCCTTCGACTCCGGCGCGGATGTGCAGATGGCAGGGTGCGAGGAATACCTCGGCAGGCTGAACCTCCGCGCCGCGCTTGAGGTCGCGCGGATGTTCGTCTTTCTCCGAAGATGGATGCTCAAGTCGAAGGGCAGGATTTCGGAGGCGAACCGGAGCCTGGGGTTCCGCCGCAGGGGAATGTGGGTCGATTGGATCACCCACGCGGTGCTTTCCGCGTCGGTTGCGGTCAATTGCCGGCTGGAGCGGCTCTGGCGCGACGGCGTGGAGGTCGAGGTCGAGGGCGGCAACGAGTGCGCCATCGCCGAGACCAACGCCGACGGACCGCTTCCGGGCGTGTCATACACGATGGACGGCGAGAAAATCAAGTATCCGTTCCAGTCCTATGTCGACGCACTGATGAAGGGCGTGAGCGCGGTCCCAAGATGGAATGTCGAGACGCGACCCCTCAACAGCAGTCCCGAAAGCCACCTCTTCCTCGTGCGGAGAAATCCCGACGGCGTCCCCGACAGGGTCTTCGCGTGCGATCCGGAGCCGAGGAACGCCGTCGAATTCCGGCTGGTCATGGGCGACGTCCCTCGCGGCGAGGACAGGACCGCCAGAAAGGTCGTGGCGGCGGCGTTCGACGAGGAGACCCGGAAGCGCTGCCGACTGCTGCGGCAGGATGTCTGCGAGATTTCCGGGGTTGCCTCCACCAGCGACGGCGAATACCTCGTGGTGACGAACGACGATGGCGAGAAGATAGCCATCGAGAAGGCACGCGCGCTGTCGCTCTTCACGGAGTGACGGCGAGGCTGCACGCGCATATCTGCCAGACGAGCACCGCGCGGAGATGAAGCGTTGTCTTCCCTCCCTGTGCGGAGGACGAGGATTTTCCCGTCGGACGGGAATTCGCCATGCCATCCTGGACGATCAATGGCTCCGCCATGAACGCATACCGCCTCTCCAGCCAATGCCTCCCAAGTCGTCCGCGTCCAATCCGGCGAACGCCCAGAGCGTCGTTTCCCGAAGGCGATACTGAGGACAGTGGCGATGCACGGCGCTGCCCGATGGCTTGTCCTTAAAGGACTTGTCCGAGGACGGCGCGGTTGCTTTCGGGCGAGAACGCGCCGGAAAGAATTCCACTGGTTTCCTGTCCGCGGACCGTTTACTCTGGCGAAAACCGCGCCATGGTATGACTGTCGGGGAAGTCATCCTTCCCTCGCCAAGTTCGCCCTCTCTTCCAATCCACTTTTCACCCAATAGGAGAACCATCCATGTCCAACACCTGCTTCTGCACCATGAAGGTCGTCGCGAAGAGCCGCGACACCCTGCTCCGCGTCGGAAAGATTTTCCGCGAGGAGGACCCCGAGTATGCGCTCGCCTACGCCGACGACGGCTTCGAGATGACCGTCGGCCCGAAGGAAACCGGCGACGGTCTCTGGGAGGCGGTGTTCGAAGGCGCGATGCGGAACACCGGCGCGGGGGCATTCGAGCCATACGGGGAGGAGGTCGTGCTCCCCGGCGGGACCGCGCGGCTGGCGTCCTTTCCGGAACTCTGCAAGAAGCTCGGCTTCGGCGTGGAGTACTGGGGGAAGGAGGGCGGATGCTGCTTTCAGGAGCACTACGCCATGACTGCCGCGGGGCGGCTCGTCGCGAACGAATCCCTTGAGTGGTACGAGGAATGGGAGGACGAGGACGGGAACGAACTCGACGATCCCATCGAGTCCGGCGGCTTCGGAGAACGATACGAGACCTTCTTCAGCCCGAAATACATCTACGGCGAATGACGCATGACGGGCGTCGGGGGAATTCCGCTGGAATTTTTCCAGCGGAATTCCTCTGGCGGACCGTTTACTTTCGCCAAAAACGCGCCATGGTATTGGTGTCGGCGGAGGGCTTCTCCCCGCCGACAGCCCTCTCACCTTTTACCCATCATCAGGAGAATTCGCCATGCCAAAGTCATCCAACGGTCAGGAATTCAAGTATGTCCTCAGCTACCAGTCGCTCTCCGACGGCGACCTCTCGATGGAAATCTTCGACGCCTACGAGGACGCGCTGGCCGCCGCGCTGGAGGAGCTGCGCTCCGGCTGCGGCCACGACGACGACGAAATCAAGTCCTGCGAGCAGCAGCTCCGCGAACAGGACTACCTCCGCGACGACGCGCACGCGCTCGTCGTGCGCATCGACACCGCGACTGTCCATCCCTCCTCCTCTGGCGAGGAATAGCCAGAGGCAGCCACATGAGGAAATTCCAATACTTCAAGCTCTACTGCCGCACTTCGGGAGAGCCGACCGGCTTCAGTTCGGTGGCCTACGGCGACGAAATCCGGACGGCGATGCTCTGCTTCCAGGGCGACGACCACTTCCGGCTGGGGAAGTCGGACGTGGCGTACTACGTCAGCAGGGGCCGCGGATCCGGCGCCATGTTCTGCGGGGTCGAGACATCGGTCGTCCGGACGGGCTTCATGGCCTGCGGGATGCCGTGGCCGACCGAGCAGGGCGGCGACCCCGGAGTGAACATCTGCGGCACGCTGGAGGAGATTTCCGACTACTTCGACGGGATGCCCATCGACCGGATGCTCGAGATCCTGTCGATGTTCCTTGTCGCGAAGGACGTGTTTCTTGAGAAGTCATACAACGCCGCGAAAGTCAGCGACGCGCTTGGGGCCAGCCACAAGGACGAATGGATCCGGTACTTCTCCCAGGCCACATACCTGATTTCCGCGGCGTGCGACCTCCGTCTCGCACAGATTGGCAAGAAGGATGGCTTCAATATCATGAGCACGCACCGGAGGGACGCCGTCGGGACCACGCCATGCATGATGGAGTACTCCGACCACCGCGTGCCGTTCCAGATAGTCCCGCCGAAATTCTGGCGGCTGGACGACTGGAGGGCTGAAGTCCGCCCGTGGCGCATGGTGGAGCAGCGCTTCCTCGCCCATGTCTCCGGGGACCGCATCGACTACGGATACCAGCTGGACCTCAACGATGTGATGGTGACCTCCAACGACGACGGCCACGGCGGCATCGCCGGAAGGGCGGAGGCACCGGCGGAAACGCCCGCCGAGCGCGTGGTCGCCATCTCCGTGGGGGAGGGCTGCGCCCGGAGCCGCCATCTCGCGAAGATGGCGATGTACCTCGTGGCGCGGACAATCCGGTACTGCGGGGGGGAGTACTACCTCGTGGTCAACGATGACGGCGAGGAAATCAGCGTCTCCAGGGACGAGGCGATCTCCCGCGTCACCGCGTCCTCCTGACCGGTCGGAGAGGGGGACGGGGAATCCGGCGACGCGAGAACGCAGTCTTCCCCGCGAGCACGCCAGCCGCCGGAAAGAAACCGCCGAAATTTCCGCCCTTTCCCTTTCTGGGACCGTTTACTTTCTTGAAAAACGCGCCATGGTATTGCCGTAGTGGGAGTGCTGTTTCTTACGGCCTTCCGTCGCGGCGGCCAGAGCCTTAGTTCGCTGACCGCCATCGCCACCAGTTCACCAGCCAACAATGGAGGCTTCAATGAAGAAATCCAAGAATTTAGTCGAGCCAATCGTCGTCATCCACGGCCCGGGCAAGGACTGCGTCTCCGTCGAGCACGCCGAGGCGTACTGGCGTTCGCTCGCCAACGGAGCGCAATTCCGCTTCGAGGAGTGCCGTCCCGAATGGCATTGCTCAAGCAACCAGTCCCACGACCTCATCGTCAACACCGCCACGGTCGAGAAGTGGATCGACGAACGCGGGAAGAACGAGCGCATCCGCATCGTCTGCCTCAACGCGGCCGGCCTCCCCGCCATCGCCCGCGAGGCCATCACCTATTCCCGCCGCAGTCCCCGGCAGAAGTTCGAGGTCTGCACCATCGTGCCTTCCGAGGACGGCTCCGTCGCCCGCACCGTCTACGAATACCTCTAGCGGACACACACGCGCCGACGCGGGCGGGGGGGGAGGACATTCCTCCTGCCCATGCCGTCCGCGCCACAAGTCCAAGAATCCCCACAGGAGAAAACTCAATGCACACGCTAAGACACTCGTTCACCGCCAGGACCCGCGACGATGCCGTCCGGCTCGGCGAGGAGATGCTCGGCCGGCTGGCCGGCGAAATCGTCCACGACTACCACGACTTCGATCCGGGGCAGTTCGGCCGCGCGATGCGCGACGACGGCTGTTGGGCCGGCGAAATCGGCGACCGGCAGTTCGAGGCGAAGGTCGAGGAGGTATACCTGACCGACGACGACCCCGACGAGGAGCCGCAGTACCAGTTCACGACTTCCGTGACCGAGCGCGATCCGTCGCAGTGCGCGAGGACGCTCTTCGAGCTGGAGCAGGCCGTCAGCGACTTCGGGGCGACGCGCGACGGCGAGAGCCCGGAGGCCGCCGTCCGCCGGATGGGCGACGCGCTCCTCGGGCCGGACGGCTATCTCTCCGACGACGGGTTCACCATCGCAGACATGGCCCAGGAGTGCTACTGAGCGGGTTCCGGTCACGCGCGCCATCTTTTTTGTCCAACGCCATCTTCCTTCCACCGCCATGTTCGACACGCCAACCGTCAAGATCTACAAGGGTGACTTCGCCTCGGCTTTCGGGCTGCCGAAGACCCACACCTCGATACTCTTCTCGTTCCAGCACGACCGGGCGCCGGACTTCCGGAGGGACTGGTTCTTCCTGCTGTCGCAGGCGTTCGACGCGAAGCGCCCCAACATGCGCGTCCGCGTCGGGAAGCCCGGCGACGAGATGTGCGAACGGCTCAGCCGCATCGGCCTCGACGACGGCGTGGACTACTTCGCGCAGCCGGACAAGGCGATGGACTACTTCGCCTCCGTCCCAATCGAATACATCGTCCATTGGGCGAGCATGATCCGGCGCTTCGAGATGGACGAGAGCGAGAACGCCGCCAGCAGCAGACAATACGAACGGGAAATTTGCGACCAATGGAGCAAATGGATGTACGGCGCGGCGGAGCTCCTGAAGTGCATCGCGCAGACGCGCATCGACCAGCTCTGCGACGAGGGCCCCGTCGAGCCGGCCGGGCACTTCACCCGCCATCCCTTCGACTTCAACGGAAGCCTCGGCCCCGGCCTTCGGCAGTATCAGGCGACCTTCCGGCCCGCCGGGGAAAAGGCTCTCGTGGTCCTCGGCGTCTTCGAGCGGGAGACACGCCTGCCGATCGGGCAGGAGTGGCAGCTGCACAGCATCGGAAAGGGCATGGCACTCGTGCATTTCAATGGGCTCGTGCCGGAATACTGCATCGACGCGTCGTGCGGGAATGTCGCCCTCGGACATCCCGTCAGGGAGGCCGACGCCGGGCAGGGTTCCTCCGGCGAGGTCGTGGCGATTTCGGCGAAGGCATCCGTCGCGGCGTCCATGCGGCTCGTCGACTTCGCGTTCTACACCGTCTGGATGCGCGAGACCATAGAAGGACACGAATACTACCTCGTGACCAACGACGACGGCAAGGAAATCTGGGTCTTCGAGGACAAGGTCGCCTCCGTCGCCACGAGATGACCGCCTGCCCTTTCCTGACGGAATTTTCCGTTCTCGGACCGTTTACTTCGGGCAAATCCGCGCCATGGTATTGTTGTCGGGGACGGCAGTGCCGTCCGTCAAGCCCTTTCCTTCATCCCACGACTTCCAACCGCCATGAAACCATTTGACAATCCACAGCACGCCGTCATCAAGCTGTACCGCGGCGACTTCGCCGGGCTGGCCGGCCTGGGCAACGACGAGAGCTGCGTCTCGATCATGCTCGCCTTCCAGCACGAGGACAAGTTCGACAGGGAAGACGACTGCTATTTTGTCTGCGCACACGACCGGCGCGTCCAGAATTCGATCTACTTCGTCTCGAACGCCTTTGGCCCATTGCCTCCATTCGATCCGCCGGACAATGGCCGTCTCGTGGCGAAGCTGAGCCCCGACGAATACTTCGCCGGCGCCTCCCTCCGGGACCTCATCGAGATGGCCCGGATGGTCGTCTGCCTCCGCCGGCAGGTCGCCGGCTCGAAGAAATCCGCCGCGTTGCGGAAGAGCCTCGGTTTGCGCGTGAACACCCGGTGGACCGGATGGATGGACAACGCCGCGCACTGCTGCGTCCGCGCCGTCAACGAGCTGCTCAACGCCAACCGGCGCGAGGGCTGCGACCTGGTCTTCGGCACCGACATGGACGTGAGGATTTCCCGGAGCGAAGAGAAGCCCAGCGACCTGAAGTGCATGGTGACCGATGACGGCCATGTCTTCTACAAGAACCCCGGCATGGCGGCGGACGGCCTGGGACCAGGCTGGAACGCCGAGCTGAAGTGCCATACCGACTCCGGATACACGCTCTTCCTCGTACGGCGCAACGAGCACGGCGAGGTCTGCCGGGTGGCGTGCATAGACCCGAAATTCACGCTCTCGGATCCGGTCTTCGACGGATGGAGGGGCGCCGGAGCGGCCGACCCACCGATCGTGGCGGCGATGTTCGACGACGAGACCCGGCGGAAGTTCCATCTTCTCCGTCAGGATGTCTGCGAGGTGTCCGAAGCCCTTTCCGGAGACGATGGCGAATACCTCGTGGTGACGAACGACGACGGCGAGGCGGTGTCAGTGGACCGCGGAAAGGCGGTGTCGATCTTCACTGCATGAGCAACACATTTCGCCCCGGCCTCCGGAGAGCGTTTCCGTCCGGAGGCCGGGGCTTCCTCCGGGCGGCGTCTTCGCCGGGGGCATTCCGGCGAAGGCGGTTCCCCAGTCATCCTCGCACCAGCCGCCACGCGGAATTCTAGCGAATTTCTTTGGTCGGACCGTTTACTTTCCTGAAAACCGCGCCATGGCATGGGTGTCAGGAAGGGGGCATCGCCTTCGGTCATGTTCCTTCATTCAAGAAACCCTTAGCCCCAACCGCCATGAAGCCATTTGACAAATCAGAGAGCGCCATCGTCAAGCTCTATCGCGGCGATTTCGCCAGCCAGACGCGCCTCGGCGAAGACGAGAACTGCGACTCGCTGCTGCTGGCGTTCCAGCACGAACTGCGCTTCGACAAGGAAAACGACTGCTATTTCGTCTGCGCACACGACCGGCACGCGCCGGCTTCGTTCTACTTCTTCTCCAACGCCTTCGGCGTCTTTCCCGTCGTCGATGTCCGCGACGACGGAATGTACGCCCTGCCGCTGGACGACAAGACCGACTATCTCCGCACTGCGGACCTGCGCGAACGTCTGGAGATGGCGCGGATGCTCTTCGAGCTCAATCGGAGGCTCGCCTTCGACGAGTCTGCGTCGACCAAGCTCGGCGATGCCCTCGGCATCGAAAAGAGGGACCGCCGCTGGATGTACTGGATCGCCAATGCCGTGCATTGCTGCGTCCACGCCGCCAACGTGGTGCTCGACGCCAAGCGCGAGAAGGGCATCGAGCTGCTCTTCGGTCCGGAGATGGACATCGAGATTTTCCCGGACGAATTCGCACACTCGACCGACCCGTCGGAGAACACGATGAAGAGCCGAAGCGGCTATGACTTCTTCCCGAACCGGAACATGAAAGCCGACGGCAAGGGACCCCGCTGGACCGCCGAGCTCAAGACCAACGCCACCACCAAGGACGACGCGCTCTTCCTCGTCTACAGAGACGGTCGGGGAGCCGTCCGGCGGGTGGCGGACATCGCCCAAAGGACAATCGCCATCGACCTGCCAATCAAGGGCTGGAGGATGATCAGCCAGAACCGGTCATGGAACTACCGCGCCGACGACGGAAGGGTGATGGCGGCGGTGTTCGACGAGGAAACAAGACGGAGGTTCCACCTTCTCCGTCAGGAAGTCTGCGAGGTCTCCGGGACGACAACCGAGGACGACGGCGAATACCTCGCCGTGGTCAACGACGACGGCGAGGAAGTCAGCATCGACAGGGACCGCGCGCTGTCGCTCTTCACGGCATAGCGGCGTGCGACCGGAGCCGCAGGAAGCCCCGGCGAGCCATTTGGTTCCGCCGGGGCATTCCTTTCGCATCGCAGACGCCGGATAATTTCCGGCGCCCGCGGCACCGCGCCGTCTCCGCCTGCGGGACGATCAGGGAAAATTTTTCATTTTTCTTTTCCTGGACCGTTTACTTCCGCGAAAACCGCGCCATGGTATGTATGTCAGGGACGGCGATTATCGCCGTCCGAGCATCCTCTTCTCCCCCCTTTCCTTCCCACCCGACTCCCTTCACGACCATGAGACCATTCGACATCAAGACCGTCGCCATTCCGTTCAACAAGATCTATCACGGCGACTTCGCCAGCCAGTTCGGCTACTACGGCAGAGAGTTCAAGTCGATCATGCTCGCGTTCCAGCATGACCAGAAGTACAATCCCGCGACCGACTGCTACCTCGTCGTCATCGCGAAATTCGAGAACCACGCCATGACCTCGGCATTCCTCGTCTCCAATGGCGTGGCCTCCAATGTCATTTTCGCGCCGTTCACCGACGGCTTCGACATCGCCGAAGACTCGCACGCGTTCCGGTCGTATTTCGACGGCCTCGGCCTCCAGGACCACATCGACAATCTCCGGATGCTCTGGTGGCTCAGGAAGCAAATCGCCAGCGACCGCAGCGCGGTGACCGCGCTCAACCGCGCCCTCGGCGTGACTCGGGCCCGCCGCTGGGGCGACTGGGTCCGCCACGCCGCGCGGTCGTACGCCAACGGCCTGAACAGCCTCCTGATCCGCGGCTCGGTCGGGCTGGAGCCCGGCGGCGGCTTCGACATCGTCGGCGACGGCGAGCGGAAGTTCGAGCTGACGACCACGCTCGGCGGCGTCACGGTCGCCAGAATCGACACCGACCGGTGCTTCTTCGCCAAGCGAAAGGTCAGCGTCGAGGACTGCTGGGTCGTCGAGCCGGACGAGGGCGGCTGGAACGACGACGCGGCGGGACTCTACGCCGTCCGCCGCGACGCGGACGGCCTCGTGAACCGGGTGTTCGACATCTCGCCGGAGTTCTTCGCGAAGGCCGAGATCGTCGGAGCGCCGCACGGGACCGCCGCCACCCCGGCGGAGAATGTCGTCGCGGCGATGTTCGACGACGAGACCAGACGGAAGTTCCGCCTGTTCCGTCAGGATGTCTATTCCGCGAAGGCGATCTCCGGCGAGACCCCGGCGATGCTCTCCGTCGTCAACGACGAGGGGACTGCGGTCTCCATCGAACGTGGCAGGGCGGTCGCGCTCTTCACGGAATAGCCTCCTCGACAACACTGCAATCGCACGCGACAATGAAGAAGCTAGACATGATCGGCCACCTGACCGGGAGCAATCCCTTCCAGGTGCGCATCTACCACGACCTCGAATGCGCCATGCGCCGGAAGCTCGGCGTCGACCAGACCTACAACGCCGCCGCGCTGGTGGCGATCCAGCACTCCGACGAATTCTCCTTCGAGGACGACGCGTGGTTTTTCGCGTACGGGAATTCCGCCGACGGCGCGACGATACTGTCGTCCATCGACCTGCTGGAGACGGACCCCGACCTCTCGAATTCGTGGTTCAAGCACGACGGCAGGATGTCCATGCCGCTGAAGAAAATGCCCTTCCATACGGGCAACTTCGGCTTCCGGAAAACGAAGGAATGGTATTCCGACACTGCGGCGGCGGAGGAATACTTCCGCGAAATGTCGTCCTCGGCGGTCATGGACTGCTGGCGGCTCGTGTCGAAGATCCTCCGGCTCATCCACTCCGACGGCTTCCGCTCCGACGGCCTGCCACAGTTCCTCGCGCAGACCGGACTGCCGAACACGATCTTCGTCACCCAGACCATCTACGAGGAGCTCGACGCGATCCGGCGCGTCCTGAACCGCCGGCTCGCCCGGCCGGACTGCGATGTCATGGACCTCGTCAGCTCAATGTCGCGTTTCAAGGACAGCGTCCGCGTGGTGCGGGACATCTCGCCGGACGGTGGGTGGACGACCGCCGACGGAATGGATGTCCGCATCCCGGAGTTCGAGAAGGGCGACGACGCGCCATTCGTCGCCTGCCTCGCCGGCGAGTGGCTCGACGACGGCAGCGACAGGTCCATCGTGACCCGGCAGTTCTTCCGGCACGCGGCATACGTCGTCTGCCGGGACGCCAGAACCGGCGCGGCGTCCTGCGTGGCCGACATGGACATCCCGAACGCAGTCGCCCCGCGGGCCGGGGAGGCCGCCGTCGTCGTCCCCGCGACGGGAATGGTGGTCGCCATCTCGCTCAACGCCTCCGATGCCGCGCGCTTCCGCATGACCCGTCTGGCGATGTACCCGGCGACCCCGGAGGAGGGCGGGAGGCTCTACCGCGTCAGGAACGACGAGGGGGAGGAGATCTGCGTCTCCGAGAGCCGCGTCGCGGCGCGGGCGTTCGGATGACGGAGAAAGGGGGGGAGCCGAAAAGAAATTCCCCTTTTTTCTTTTCCTGGACCGTTTACTTTCTCGAAAACCGCGCCATGGTATGGCTGTCGGGGGGAGGGCGTCGCCCTCTCCGCAAAGCGAAACCACTCCCTTCCACCAGCCATCAACTTCAGCAAAGGAGCCACCACCATGAGCAGCACCATCGTTTCCAGTTCGGCGGGACGCCGATACCATGAACTTGTCTCGGAGCGCTTCGTCGCCGAGGACGGCGAGGAAATCCGCACCCCTTCGGCGGAGCACGAGGGCGAGATGAGCCTCCCGGAGAAGCGCATCCTCTGCATAGTTACGAAGCCATCCGAGCCGCTTGCGTATCCGGTCAGGAAGACGCCGATGCCCGACGGGACCTACGAGGTCGAGTATGTCATCCCGCAGGAGGACAAGCAGCGCGTCCTCGACGAACTCAATCGCTTCGAGCGGAAGCTCAAGGCCGGCGACGAGGCATACTGCATCCACGAGGAGAAGACCTTCCGGCTGGATCAGTGCCGGGTGATCCGGTGGAACGGCAGGAACTTCCTCGTGAGTCCGTGGTACGACAAGTCGGGCGGGACGATCCTCGACTGGCAGGACCCGGAGGACGCCGAAGGCGCGAAGAAATGCGGGCAGACCTTCCTCGTCGCCACCGGCGAGGCGCTCGTCACCACCACCGTCGAATAGCACTTTCTCATTTACCATGGCAATTCCATTCGACATCGGGTCGTCCATGCCCTTCGTGAATGTCCGCGTCGGCAGGCGGCTGAAGACCGCCGCCGGCATCGACATGCTCGCGGTGTCCTTCCAGCACGGGACGCAATTCGATCCGGACGCAGACTGCTACTTCGGCGTAATCGGCGGCCGGCGGGACGGCGCCGGCTTCAGCTTCTATTCGAACATCGCCGGGAATGAGCACTGGCTCGTGATGGCGATGCACGAGCACGACGCCGGCGCGGAGGCCAGCGACATCGGCGGAATCCGGTCGCTCCTCGACGCGCAGGGCGCCGGCGTCGGCGACGCGGTCGCGCTGGTCAGGATGGCCGCCGCCCTACTGAGATGGGTTTTGTCCTCCCGGAAGGTCGCCGGCGCGGCGAAGAGGTACTTCGCCGGGTGGGGCAAGGACGAGTGGTCGAGGCCGTTCTACTTGGCCAAGCAGGGGCTGCTGGCCGTCGCCAACGGAATCATCGGGGATGGCCGCGCCGCCGGGCGGGACCTGGGGGTCGGCCCCGGCGAGGATGTCGAGCTGGATCACAATCCATTGGATTTCGTCGTGGGCGAAGGCACTTGCTTCGTACGGCAGGATGCTTCCGCATACCGCTGGATTGTCGAGACGAGACCCGGAAAGGTATACCTCGTCCACCGCGACGGCTGCGGTGACGCCGACCGCGTGACGCGGATCTTCCCGACGACGGAGAAGATGCCGTTCGTCGAGTGGCTCCCCGGAGAGGCCCTCGACTTCCCGCGCGGAAAGGTCGTGGCGGCGATGTTCGACGACGAGACCAGACAGAAGTTCCGTCTTCTCCGGCAGGATGTCTGCGAGGTCGTCGGGGTCCTGTCGGTCCGCGGCGACGAATTCCTCTCGGTCGTCAACGACGACGGCGTGACCGTCGGCGTGAGGCGCGCCCGCGCGGAATTCGTCTTCACGGAATGACGCTGCCGAAGAAAATCCATATTTTCTGTCTTCGGACCGTTTACTTTGGCGAAAACCGCGCCATGGTATGAGTGTCGGGGAAGCAATCGCGCTTCCCCTCCTCTTCTTCTCCAAATCCTCCAGCCAAAAGGAGCCCCAGCCATGGAAAAAATCCACACCCTTCTCATCTACAATCTCGACGACAGCGAGACCTACTGCTATCTCTTCCGCACGAAGGATGCCGTCAAGCAGTATGTCAAGGACACCATCAGGGAATCTTGGTGCGACGACGAGGACGGCGACGAAAAAGAACTTGAGGCATATCTCGCGAAGGCGGAGAAGTCCCTCGACGAGCGGGGCGAGTTCAACGACGGGATGGGTACCTGCTTCGTCTATAAAGAGAAGGAGTTTACCGCATAGGTCTTCGCCCCTCCCGCAAGGCAACTGACGACTTTTTTCGTAACGACTTTTTTCGTAAGTAACCAATCCAATCAGCAACAAGGAATTACACCATGGGATACACCACCGAATTCTCCGGGCAGTTCGACTGCTCCCCCGCACTTGACCCGCAGCTCGTCAAGGACATCAACGACTACGCCGAGACGCGGCACTTCCAGCGCAAGTGCGACGAGGCGAAATACGGCAAGGACGGCGAGATGTTCATCGACCGCGACCGTCTTGACATCCTCGGATATCCGGACGGCTCGAAGAATCCGTCCGTCGTCCACGCCGCCACAAAGGACGGCGATGGCGCAGGCGCGGCGGTGCTCGCGATGCTCGAACAGCAGAAGGCCGGCCTCAAGGCCGCCGGTCTCGCCTACTGTCCGGAGCTCGACGCGACCATCGTTCCCGGCAAGATGGTCCAGCTCCCCTCCGACGACCTGCGAATTGTCCGCCTGACGAGCGACGGCTTTGGCGAGAACCCCGGCGTCAAGGACTACAACGAGCCTGCCGGCGGCTGTCCGGGACTGTGGTGCCAGTGGGTTGCCACCAAGGACGGCAAGCACATCGAGTGGGACGGTGGTGAGAAGTTCTACGAGTATGTCGACTGGCTGAAGTGGATCATCGAGAAGTTCCTCAAGCCGAACGGCATTGTCCTCAATGGAGAAGTCCGCTGGCAGGGCGAGTACGACGACGACAAGGGCGTCATCCGCGTCCATGACAACGAGGTCACCGCGGACCCGACGGTCAATACCGGCTGGTAGTCGCGACGGCCTTTCGACCGGGGCCGCCCGTATCATTTTCCGGGCGGCCCCATCCGCATCCGCTTCCATCAAGGCACACATTTCCACATGAGCAACACACATGACGAAAGTCACGACGAAAGCCGCCGGCAATCCGGCTGGCGGCCCGACGAAAAATTCGTGAAGGCATTCGGAGACGGCAGGCTGGGCAGGGTCCTTCGTTCGATGAGGGATGGCTCCTTCTGGAAGATGCCTGACCCAGAGGAGCTCCGGAAGTCCGACATCCAGAAGTCCATCGCACACGACTATCCGGATGATATGCCGGACCGCGAAATCGCGGAGGACTACCGCCGCAAGGCACTCGCCGAGCTGGCCGACTTCCGTGGCCGGAAGGCCGCTGGCGCGCCGGACGGCGAGGTGGCCGAGCATCTTGAGCTCGAGGTCCGCGCCATCGACGAGCTGCTCCGGCGGAAGGACGAGAGCCTCCCCGAACTGCACGCCTTTTCCCGGTGGGTGCAGTACATCACCGAACTGGAATGGCGCGGCATGACCCCCGAAGAACGCAAGGACACCTCCTGGATCGAAAGGATGATCGACGACATGAGGAAGGACGCGAAGGGCTGAGCCGCGGCTGAGCCGCGTGCCGGAGGAATTCCTTCCATTTTTCTTCCGTCGGACCGTTTACTTCGGCGAAAAACGCGCCATGGCATGACTGTCGGGGAACGCGTCCGCGAAGGACTGCGCGACCGCCGACTGCCCGCTTTCCTCAAGAAACAACCCCTTTCCTCCTCCAATACCATGTCCGACGAAACTCCAATCCTCAAGATCTACAAGGGCGACTTCGCATGGGTGTTCGGGATGCCCGACACCTACACCTCGATACTCTTTGCGTTCCAGCGCGACTGGACGCCCGACTTCGACAAGGACAGCTTCTTTCTGCTCTGCGAGGACGCCGACGCGAAGGCCCCGCATCTCCTGACCTCGAAAACCGCGCCAATGCTGTCGATGGTCAGCTTCCGCGAGAAGGACGGGAGCGACAAGATCCGGTTCGTCGGCCTCGACGACGGCGTGGACGCCGGGCCCTCCGGGCGCTCTGTCATGGTCAGCCCGAAGAGCATGGACTACTTCGCGTCGGTTCCGGCGAAGCACATCCTCCATTGGGCGAGCATGGTCCACCGCTTCGGCGAAGCCGCCGTGCACGACAGCGCCACGCGGGACATGTACAACGAGCGCGTCGGAGACCGATGGTACCAGTGGACCATCGCCATTTCCAACTGCCTCAAGGACATCGCCCAGAAGCGCATCGACCGGCTCTGCGAGATGAGACTGCTCGACTGCGACGAGAAGCTGGAACGCCATCCCTTCCGGCTATGCGAAAGCCTCGGCGAAGGGATGCAGCTCTACACCGCGACGATTCCGACCGGCGACGACCCGAACGCCATCATCAGATGTTGGTGCCAGGATCCGTCGCGGCCGATGAAGGAGTGGCGAATCGAGAAGCACGACCACGGGATGGCGCTTGTCCATTTCCGGGAGTGGAAGCCCGACTACTGCATCGACGCGTCGTTCACGAGCGTCAAGCTCGTTCCGGAGACGCCCATCGAGCTCTTTCCGGAGACGCCAGTGTCGATGGCTCCAGATGGGGAGGTCGTCGCGGTCGCGGCGAAGCCAGAGACCGCCCTCTCGCGGAAGATGACCGCGCAGGCGCTCTATGCCGTCGAACGCCTCGAACGGAACGGCGACCGCGAATACTACCTCGTGGTCAACGACGACGGCGAGAAAGTCTGGATTTCCGACAACAACATCGCCTCCGTCGCGACGACATGACAGTCCTCCGGCGATTTCCTTTTTTAACTACCCCCAATCCAACAACCCAAATCCCATCAACCCCCAATCCCAAGAGATCACAATGAAGAACTACATCGTCGAAATGCAGTGCCAGAACGGTTCCCCCATGCGCGTCGTCATCCCCGACTACACCGAATCCGGCGCCCGCACCAAGGCCCGCCAGCAGTATCCCTCCCCGCAATACACCATCCTCTGCGTGAGACCAGCGTAATCAATCCACGCGGCATTCAGCCTCGCTCTTGGCCGGGCGCGTCCTTCCGCGCACCGGCCTTCGTTTTGCCCGCGCGTCGCCGGATTCCATGGGGCCGCCCAGCGCAGTCACCGGAGAGAAACCACGGACATTTTCGCCCTTTTCTTCCGTCGGACCGTTTACTTCGATGAAAACCGCGCCATGGTATGAGTGTCGGGAAGGACGGCACCGCGCCGCCCCGACCGCCCCAGTTCCACCAACGAAAGGAGAACCACCATGCAGGAAGACAGCAACCACCCCGAAGACGACGGCATCGGCGACGCGGATGTCGACGCCATCGACCGAAACCTCTCGCCCGCCGCGGGATATCCCGACGGCATGAGCGACACCGCCATCCTCTTCGACCTCCACTACAAGAACCGCCGCGCCATCGACGAGCTGACCGTGCTGCTTGAGGACGAGAGCATCAAGGACGCGTTCCGCAATCCCCTGAAGTGGGAACGGCGGTACATCGAAATCCGCAACCGCAGAATTCCCCCGCCCGACGAGGAATACACCATCGACGGCGAACTCGGCTTGCTGGCGAACGAGCTGCTCGACAAGGGCGCGGATGCCGAGGCGATCCGCTCCAAGGCGAAGGAGTTCGTGGATGTCGCGATGGACGACCTCGCCGAGCGCAAGGACGACCACCTCGCATATAACGCGCTAATCCTCATGCGGATGGAGAAGATGCCGATGCTCCATTCGCTGTGCGAATGGGCGCGGTTCGTCAAGACCGTCACCTCCGTCGTCGCGGAATCCAAGCGCGCCGCCGACGCGCCCGCCGCCGAGGGCTGACGGAAAATCGGAATTTTTCACACGTTTTTTTGCTCCCGCGCTTGCGCGTCGAGAAAACCGCGCTATAGTAGCCATGCCGCCAAAGCCCGAAGGACGCAATCCGTCCACATGGCGCGGCGGCAGCCGTATCCGCCGTTTCCCTCCTCTCCTCCACCCCTCCACCAGAGAATTTTCCGGAAAATGCATGACACTCTAGGAAACTACATCAATTCGCTGCCCATCAGAACCATCACCGACGACGAGGAGCGCGAGATGCTCCGCCGCGCCAAGGCCGGCGACCGCGCCGCGCTCGATGTCGTCTGCGAGCAGAACGCACGGGGCTGCGTGCAGCTCGCGCACCAGTTCATGAGGGAGATGCCCTGCCCCGCCATCGAGTTCGAGGAGGCGGTCGCCGCGCATCTCCGGTCGCTCCCTCGCGCGGTGAACACCTACGACGAGAGCAAGAACACGCGCTTCATGACGCACATGAGGCACTGGTGCTTCTGCGCCTACCGGAAGCTCATCATCAGCACCAACTTCACGAAGATAAACTCCCGCATCGCCAACCAGATCCAGCTGGCGCGGAACCTCGCCGACGGAATCCGGCGGACGGGCGCGGAGCCCACCTGCGAGGAAATCGCCGAGAAGATCGGCCTCCAGCCGCGTCCGGCGAACCTCCGGAAGATCGACCGGTGGATCAACGGCGGCTTCATCAACACGAAGGTGTCGCTCGACGAGGCCGTCGATTCTGCCGACGGCGACTCGCCGGTCAGGATGGAATTCCTCGAGGACCCCAAGAGCGACTTCCGCGAGGGGCTCATCCGTCAGGAGACCATCCGCCGCGCGCTCGACGCGCTGGCGTCCCTGCCGGAGACGCACAGGATGGTGATGGACGACTGGCTGCGCCAAATCAAGCAGAACGTCACCGCCGGGAAGCTCCGCGTCACCCACCAGCGGGTGTCCGCGATCCAGCGCGAGGCCCTGGAGATGATCCGCGCGAGGATCCAGTAGCCGCTGGGACTCCCGCGCCGAGGGAAAGGCGGGAAATTTTCCGCCTTTTCTTCGGCGGGACCGTTTACTTTTACGAAAACCGCGCCACGGTATGAGTGTCGGGAGGGGATTTCCTCCCGACGCCAGCCCTCCTCCCGCAACCAAAGGATACCACCGCCATGCCAGACCGCGACTTCAACTGCTTTGTCGTCCATCGCCTGAACGCCGACTTCCTCTCGGCGTTCGGCTACGACGTCCCCGCCGGGCTCCTCGCCAATTCGAGATGCTACGCCTTCGACCTCTGCCGCTCGAAGGGCGGCGTCCCCGAACTCTTCTCCGAGCGGAATGTCGGCGAATCGAGGATCCATGTCCTCGCGTACATGCCGCACACGCAGTTCACCGCGCACTTCGCGATGCCGTCGCTGAAGCCCTTCGAGCGTTTCCGCAAGTCGTCGAAGCTCGTCGCGTGCCTCGACACGAATTCGGGGCCACTCGTCTTCGTTGAGAAGGACTTCCGCAAAGAGCCGATCCAGGAATGGCTCGAGATGCTGAAGTGCCTCTGCATCTTCTACAACAGCCTCGTCAGCCGAAGCACGACGAGGTGCATGAACCGTGCCACCGGAGCCAAGAAGAAAACCGAGTGGGCGAGGCCGGCGATGATGGGCGTCGATGGCCTCATGCGGATATTCCGGAATACCTTCCTCGGTCATTCCATCCCGCCTTCGGGGGTCTTCCCGCCAGAAATCCGGTCGCTCCATCCCTACGACAACAGCCCGACCGGCGTCCGGGAGGTCTTCCGCTGCGACAACGGCCATGTAATGGCCTTCAACGCCGGGCCATTCAGCGAATTCGCATGGTCGACGAAGTTCCCCTATGTCCTCTGGTACAACATGACCAACACCGAAATCGACGCGCGGCTCGTCCGCGTGGACCGCGACGGCCTGCCGACGCGCTTCCACCGCCTCGACATGGGGACCGAGAACTTCGTGGACGGCGAGGGCACGGAGATGCAGTCGGCGGTCGCCGAGGCGGCTCCGGGGAAGAAGCTCGTCGCCATCGGCGTGGGAGACGCCGACCGCGCGAGATACCTCCTGGAGAAATTCGACATGTACGCCGTGGTCGAGGAGGCGATGATTTCCGGAAGCGACTACCTCGCCGTATGCAACGACATCGGCGAGAAGATATGGATTTCCAGGGACCGGGCGGCAACGCTGATGACCGCCTAGTCCGGAGGAAGAGAAGAGGGCGGCCCCGGGGACCAGAAGTCCCCGGGGCCATTTTCGCGCCTGGCGGTCGCCGGAGGAAATCCGGCGGCAGAAGCGCCCTTCGTTCGCGCCGTCGGGCGTCTTCCCCACCGGACGAAAACCGCGGCTTTTTCTCGTCCTGGACCGTTTACTCTGGCGAAAACCGCGCCATGGTATGACCGTGAGGGACGGCCATGCCGCCGTCCGCAAACCCCTTTCCATCAACTTTCCACTTGACACCCAACGACCATGAATTCGCCGATTCTAGACCTCGACAACTGCCGCCCGACCGTCAGGATATACTGCCGCAGCGACTTCAGCTCGCAGCTCGGCATCGACCCGAAGAAATACGCCACGCTGATGCTGGCGGTGCAGCGCAACAAGGAAAATTTCGACTGCCGGAATGACGTCTGGTTCGTCCTTGCGGCGGACCACCGCTCGTGGAAGATGCTGGTGTTCAGCAACGCCTTCGGGTGCGACAGAGAGATTTCCGTCGACGAGGCCGGCGAGGACTGCATTCCGGCCGACCGCGACCGTCTCCGCGAATACCTCTGCGGGCTCTTTCCGACGCCATACCTCGTGGGCTTCTTCGCGATGGTGGCGTCCTTCTCGCGGCAGCTCATGCTCTCCCGCGAGATGGCGTCGGCGGCAAGCCGGGCGTTCGGGTGCAGCAGGGCCCGGTGGCTGCAGAAGATCGAGAACGCCGTCCTCGCCATCGCCCTCGCCGCGCAGAGGCACTTCGTCAAGATGGCCGAACGCGGCGGGCCAATTTCCGGGATGGCCAGATACGCCAGCAAGGACGACCCGCGATGGCACGAGGCCGTCGCGGACGGCACGGTCGAGTACGACGACGCCGTCACCAGACGGCACGTCTTCTCGCAGCCGGGAACACACGGCAGCCTCGTCGAGTGGGATGTCATGTGGGTGCCGGGGAATTCCGTCTTCATCGCGCATTTCGACCCGTTCGACCACGGCCGCTGCGACTACGCGTACGACCTCTCGTTCGAGACGAAGATCGGCGGCGCGGAACTGGAACACATTCCGAATGTCGTCGCCATCGCCATCGGGGACGCCTGCGCTCCGCGCATCCGCGCCACGGCGATGGACATCTACGCCGTCCGGAAGACCGCCTCCTACGGCGGCAGGAAGTACTATGTCGTCGTCAACGACGACGGCGAGGAGATTTCCGTGCCGGAGGAACAGGCGTCCGTCGTCGCCACGGAGTAGCGTCGCCACGGAGTAGCCATGCGCCGGAGGGAATTCCCACGACTTCCTTCCGTCGGACCGTTTACTTTCCCGAAAACCGCGCCATGGTATGAGTGTCGGGAGGGCGCGTCCTTTCCGACTTCCCTTCTTCTTTTCACCCTCCAGCAATCAGCCCAAAAGGAACCACCGACCATGATGAACGGCAATCAGGCACTCGAAATCCTCTCCAAGATGACCCCGGAGCAGCGCTCCCTCACCGGCTTGATCTGGTGCGTCGACGACGAGGGCGTCCCCTCGCGCATCGACCGCATCACGGAATTCTGCGCCGACCGGAAGACCGCCGACGCGGTGCGCAAGATGACCAACGAGCAGGTCGCCAAGGCGATAGCCAAGGCCGAGCCGAGTGACGATGTCGTCGAGGAAATCTACGAGACCATCAACGACGCGATGATGGAGACGGCAGTCCTTGCCAACGCATCCGAGGATTTGTCCTCGGACGCGTCCTGACTTCAGGCCGTCGCGCCAGTCCGCCAATCGCACGCGACCCGCGCACGGGCCCAATCCGGTCATGCCGCGCGGGGCATTGCTCCCTCACCGACAGCCACAGGAGAAAATTCCGATGAAAGCACTGAAACGCCCGACCAACCGCGAAATCGCGGAGGCGGTGGTCGCCGCCGAGAAAATCGACATCGCCGTCGCGCTCGACGCCCTTGAGCGGGCCTGCGCCGAAAGCCCCGCCGAGGAGCGCGAGTGCCTCGGCGGACTGCTCGACGAAATCCGGCGCGAGCGGGCAATGGCCTAGCCGGGGCAATTCCGGCGGACGACACTCTGCTGCGCCCGTCCGTCCTTCCATCTTTCAAGAGAGGCAAGAGACATGCTGCACCTCCCATACATAGACTTCTCCTCGTGCGACTGCCGCGAGGTCATGTACACCGGCCGCTTCGCGGAACTGTTCGGAATGTCGCGGGAGAACGCCATCGCCTTCATGGTCGCCATCCAGCGCGGCCCGTCGCTCAATCCGGCGACGGACTTCTGGATTGTCGCGCTGAAGCGGCGCGTCGAATCCGCCGAGGATGGGATAGCCTTCGTGTCGAACGCCATTCCCTCCAAGGGCGGGATAAACATCTCCGAAATTCCCGGCGAGCGCCTCGTCCGCGCCATCTGGCACTCCCTGCCCCGGGAGGAATACAGCGTCGATCGCCTCATGCCGCTTCTCGACGACATCGCGCCGGTCGGTCGGGACGAGGCGATGGTCGAGTGCGCCGGAATGGCCGAGCGGATGATCCGGGAGCTTCACGACGACGAGGAGACGAACGCATACATGCTCGGCTTCTTCGGAACGAAAATGAAGGACGCGTGGATCCAGCACTTCTCATGGATCATCGCCGTGTTTGGGACCGCAGTCTGGTGGGCCGTCCGCTTCGGGGATCCATCTTCCTCGCGGCGACTGGAGCTCGGCGTCGCGCGGAAGGGCCACCTTCGGCCCGTCCCGTGGTGGGACTGCGCCGGCGCGGAGGAGGCCAGACAATACTTCCGCGATGTGGCGAAGACGCCCGTCCCGGAAGCCGACGGCCTGGAATGGCAGCTCGTCGGCGTCGGGCTGTATTCGTCCGCGCTGGTCCACTACTCCGGCCAGACCTGCGACTTCGCCCAGTCGATCGGGCGGCTCGCCTTCGTCGGAAAACTGGAACCGCCGGTGCCGACCGGCAAGCCATCCGGCGAGACGCGCGTAATCTCCCCGAAGGACGACCATGTGGCCCGCCGATACCGCCTTTCCGCCGGGCGCGCGTATCCGGTGCTCGGCGTCGTCGCCTACGACGGCGAGAGCTACCTCGCCATCCGGAACGACGACGGCGAGGAAATCTGCCTCTCCATCGGCCATGCGACTGAGCTGCGGTAGAGACGACAACATTCGGCGAAAATTCTTCCCGCGGGACCGTTTACTTCGGGCAAAAACGCGCCATGGTATTGTTGTCAGGGACGGCAATCACGCCGTCCGAACTTCCTCCTTAGACCATCAACTCTTTTCCACCGCGCCATGAAAGACATCAACTTCGTCAAGCTGTACCGTGGGGACTTCATGGAGATCCTCCCGCAAGGAGTCGGAACGCCCGGCGTGTCCCTCACGAGCGCGCGGCTGCTCCTCGCGTTCCAGAAGGGGCCATCCATCGACTTCTCAAGGGACGCGCTCTTCATGCTGTACAGGGACCCCGACGGCGGCGCGGTCTGCTGCCGCATGAACTTCGGGAAGGGCGACTCGTGTCTCCCGCGCGACCGAAGGCAGTATGGCATCATGGAGGAGCTGCAGAGCTTCCGGCTCATCGGCGTCTCCACATTCCAGAGCGCCATGACCACCGAGCGCGAGGAGCTCGCCATCGCTGACTGGCCCGTCGCGATGCTCTTCGAGCACCTGTCGCTCCTCGTGACTTTCCGGAGGCGGTTCTGCAAGAAGCGCGGATGCGTCTCGTCGGTCAACGAATTCGTCGGCGTGTCGGCCACGCGCGTCTGGACGGACTGGATCGACTGGCATTGCTTTCATCTCGCGGGGAACATCCTCCAGCGGCTGCAGCGGCTCTACGGCTTCGAGCCGAGCATTCCCTTCGGCGAGATGATTCCCGCAGAGAACGGCGAAATCCGCATCCGCGGCAAGGCGGTGGCGTTCGCGAAGCACCCCGGAGTGCGATGGTGCTTCGGCGAAGACCTGACGGTCATCGGGCATCTCGACGCCTCCGGCACGCTCGACTACGGATATTGCCTCGAATCCGACTGCGGCTTCATGTGCAAGGGATCCGGCGGGGAAATCGCCGACGACAAAGACCGCCGCGTCCTCGCCGTCGCGCTTGGCGACGACATGGCCGGCTGCTATGGCCTCACGCCGAAGTCGATGTACTTCGTCATCCGCGAGGAACGCCTCGGACAGGACCGGTATTTCCTCGTCCAGAACGACCGTGGCGAGGAAATCTGCGTCTCCGACCGGCGCGTGGCGGAGACCCTCTTCGCCTAGGAAGGAGCGCCGGAGGGAATTTCGTGGGAATTCCCTAGTTTTCGGCGTTCGGACCGTTTACTTTGACGAAAACCGCGCCATGGTATGACTGTCGGGAAGACGACCCTCTCTCCTCCCGAGGCGATTTCCGCCAGACCCGAAACGACCCAACCCCCTTCTTTTTTCCTCCATGAACACCCCGCTCTTCTCCAATTTCCTCAAGTCCGTCGTGCCGAGGCTCTACCTTGGCGAGAACTTCGCCGCGCAGGTCGGGCTCTCCTCCTCGGCCGAGTGGCCGATTTCCGCGCTCATCGCCTTTCAGCACGACGACAAGTTCGACCCGTCGCGCGACATCTGGATCGTGATGGCGAAGCACGGCCTCCACGGCGAGGCGCGGTTCTTCTCCAACGCATTCGGGTGCGACGCCGCGATTTCGCCGACGGTCAAGGCCCTCGGCATCGGCGGGACTTCGGACGAGGTGCACCAATACGTCATGGGGGCATTCCCGTCGATCCGCTGCGTCGTGGCGTGCGAGATAATGGTCGCCGTGGTCGCGAGGAAGATCTGCGACACGCGGCGGCTGGCCTCCATGATGAACGCCGCGACGGGCTGCAAGAGGCGGGCGCAGTGGTCGTGGATACCCATGTCCTTCTGCGCCAACATCGACTTCGGCTTCCAGATCCATCTCGACCGGCACCCGGAGGACGCCTCGGAGCTGTACGCGATGTGCCTGCGCTCCCGGACGCACTACCCGGAGCCCGACGGGTCGTTCAAGTTCGTCTCCGCCACCGGGAACGAATGCTCGAAGGCATACCTCGGCCTCAAGAAAGAATGGGATGTCCGGGCGGTCTGCGTCGCCGGCGCGGAGTGCATCCGGACGCCGCTGCTGCTTCACCGGGATCCAAGCGACACCCGCCTCTGCGACTATGTGGTCGACCTGTCCTGCGAGGCGGTGCCGCCAGCCGCCACGAAGCCATCGGTCCTCGCCATCGCCATCGACGGCTCGTACGCCACGGGCATCCGGGCGACGCAGATGGATGTCTACTCCGTGCTGAAGAAGGGCTGGAGCCTCCGGGCCGGCAAACGGCATGAGCAGTATGTCGTCGTCAACGACGACGGCGCGGAGGTCGCGGTCCCGTCCGACATGGCGACCGTCGTCGCCACGGCGTGACCGGCCCAGGAAAAATTCCTCCGACTTTCCTTCGTCGGACCGTTTACTTCGGCGAAAACCGCGCCATGGTATGACTGTCGGGGAAGTCATCCTTCCCTCGCCAAAAAGTTTGCCCTCTCTTCCAAGTTCACCAACCATCTCAAGGAGAAACCGAAAATGGCCAACTGCTGCCTCTACACCGCCCGCGCCGTCGCCAAGTCGAAGGAAGTCCTCGACCGCCTCGTGGACATCCTTCGCTACCGGGACAAGGAATACTGCTGCTACCGCGTGTCGTCAGCCGACGTGACCGATGGGCCCGTCCGCCGCGAGGACGGCCTCTGGGTCGTCGAAATCCAAGGCGACTCCGCCCACGACGCGCAGCACCTCTTCGCCAATGTCGAGGACACCTCCAATGTCCTCGGCAAATACGCCACCACCCCCGGCACGGAGAACGCCCACGAGGTCACGCTCGACATCCTCGCCAAGCGGCTGGGCTTCGCCATCGAGGTCTGGTCGGAGGAATCCGGCTGCTGCTTCCAGGAGCACATCGTCTGCGGCATCGACGGCGTGCCGGCCTACGACAGCGTAGACTGGCACGAGAACTGGGAGGACGACGAAGGCAACGAACTCGACGAGCCGGTCGTGACCGGCGGATACTCCGACTACCTCTCGTTCCGGGATCCCTCGCGGCTCTTCGGGACCGCGCTCGCCATCGCATAGGGCGACGCATCCGCAGAACCCCGGCAATTCACCAATCAACATAGCCACCACACAGATGACCACCAGAGACCCCGACCCCAAGATGCGACTGTACGTCTCCAACGACCCGGAGGAAACCGGCAAGATCCGGAAGGCATTCCTCGCCATGGGCGGGAAAGACGACGACGACGAAAACGGCGACTGCCTCGCGATCATGCTCCCGGCGGATATCAGCGCGAGATTCGGCGTCCCGTATCTTCCCGACATGATGGCGAACTTCGGGGAGTACTCGGCGGCGTCCTGCGACCTTCGCGGCTGGAAGGCCGCCCGGCCGGAGGACTTCTCGGTGCGCCTCAGATGGCAGGACGACGACGGTCAGATACGCAACTGCCTGGCCATCCCGGAACGGTCGCTGCCGCTTTGGCTCGACGAGCTGGGCCCCGATGGACTGGCCGGGCTCCTCAAGGCGGTCGCCGCGATCCGCCAGTGGTTCCGCGAGTGGTTCGCCGACGAGAAGAAGTGCACCGGCGACCTCGCCACGATGCTGGAGGTCGCCTACCAGATTGACCTCAAAGACACGCTGGATCGCCTCGACGCGCTCCTCGCGCGGCTCGACCGACTGTCCGGCGCGGTCCCGCGGGACGCCGGGAAGAGGAGGCCCGCCGCGCCAATGGAGGACGCCGGTCCGACCGTCCGCTTCGCGCGTTTCCTCTCCGACGACGACGCCCGGCGCTTCGGGCTCGAATGCGGCACGCTGTATAATCTGGAGGAAGTCACGCGCGACCCGCTCTCCGGCGAGGAATACGGCGTCATCCGCATCGCCGGCGTCCCCCACTCCGTCAGCATGGCGCGGCTCGAAGTCGTCTCGTAGCCGGCGACCAAGGCCGCGCGCGAACGCATCCCGTTTCTCCGGCGGCCACCATGGAATACAGCAAGTTCAGAATGTCGATTTCCGCCCCGTCGAGGCATCTCGCCGAGAAGATGGCGGACATACTATCGTACCGGGACCCCGACTTCTTCCTCCACCGGCTCTGCCCGCTGAGGATTTCGCCAATTCGCGAGGAATCCGGGAAGTTCGTCTTCGACGCGGAGGGCGTCGTGGAATGCTCCTGCAACATGCTCTTCTCGCCCGGAACGCCGTACGACAACGAGTGCAATCCCCCCGGCAACGCCCAGATGACCACCTTCCCGCAGCTGGGAAAGCTCGCCGGAATCGAGGTCGTCTGCGACGCGGTGAACGACACGCGGGGCTTCTCAGAGCACTACGAGGTCGACGCCTCCGGCCTGAAAGACCGGAAAATCGTCCTGTGGCAGTGAAAAGCGCATCCAGAGAGGAATAACCCATATTTTTCCATATCACCTGCCTCCTCTCCTCTCGGCGCGTATACAATATATAGTACAAGAGAGAGACAGCCATGATATGTATGGAGATATACCGGTGAGTGTGTGCAGTATGTCAGAATCACCCCCCCACCTGTTCCACCATTAACGGGACTCTCTATTATTATTTGATGCCCGAAATTCGCATTTAGCGGGCATAAGGAGGACTTCCGAGATTGACGGCGCGGACCCTTCCTGCGACACTGTGGCGAATTTCGTCGATTTGTCGCAATAAGAAGAATTTTCCGACTTTCTGCTTTCGGACCGTTTACTTTCCCGAAAACCGCGCCATGGTATGAATGTCGGGACAAGATTGTCCGATGTCCTCTCTCTTTTCGCATTTCAGCCAGTTCCCCCTCCAACCCCCTCTTCACGACCATGCCATCGACAATTCCTCCATCCAGCTCCTCCTCCACTGGAGCGCTGTTTAAGCATCTGATGATGATCTACGACGGCCAGCTCGCGCAGGTCAACGGCTGCCGCAGCAAGGACGGCGTGAAGTCGTACGTCTTGGACTTCGTGAGCAAGGCCATCCCCGGCGAAAGGATCGGGTTCCTGCTCTGGAACGACGCCGGCGACGGGATGTGCCATGTCCTCTGCCGGTGCGACGAGTGCTACGACTTCGACCTGAGCCGGTCGATAGCCGAGGCGAAGGACTGCGTGGACATCGGCCTCGACGGAGGCTTCGGGGCTTTGGTCAGGAGCGGCTTTTTCGTGCACCAGTCCGTCTCGGAACTCGTCCGGCTGGAGCACTACCTCTGCCTGCTGCGGAAATGGTTCCGGACAAACGCCGCGCCGGGCGGGAAATTCGGCGAATGGCGGCCGGAACAGGTCGGGCATTTCCTCGAGGTCCTCGACTACGCGATCGAGGAAGTCTCCACGGTCTTGAACTACCGGATGACGGAGACGCTGGTGTCCACCGGACGGCCGGCGCGGCTCGCGGGCGTCCTGATCTATTCCGTCAATTCGGAAGGGCGGGTCCCCGGGCTGGAGGTGGAGAAGGCCCCCGCGCATCTCCGGAACTTCCTCTCGTCGATGATCCTCATGAAGGCTCCGAGCTTCTACGGGTGGCGCTGCGACGCCGTGATCTGCGCCAATCCTGAGTTCGAGGACGAGTGCCGGAGGGCGATGGTCTTCTACAGTAAGGGCAAGGGCAAGCCGCTGGCGGTCATGCTCCTGAACGACGGCGGCGAATTCTTCCACGATCCGGACGATGGCCCCTACGAGCCGTCGGAAGGCCAGAAGGACGGCGACGCCGCCGGGGAAATCTCGGTCGGCGGGCAGGTCGCGCGGCTTTTCCGCCTCACCGCCAATGTCCGCTACGCGGTCGTCGCCAGCGAATTCCACGACGGCCTCCGGTACTACTGCGTCCGGAACGACGACGGAAACGAGGCGTGGCTCGCGGCCGACCGCATAGGCGACTTCTACTGAAAGGCGGGGATTTTCCGACTTTATTCGTTCGGGACCGTTTACTTCGGCGAAAACCGCGCCATGGTATGACTGTCGGGGCGAGAAGCCAAGGCTTCCCCGCCATTGCCCCAAGTCGCCGCCATCGGCCACACCTCCAACTTTCCTGCAGCCATGCCTACAGTCAACCCCCTTTTCTTCAATTCGAAGTCGCTCATCGCCAACGAGGGCAAGTTCGCCCGGCGGATGTTCCTGTATTCCGGGGCCATCGCCGAGGCCAACGGCCTTCGCAGCCGGATGGGCGTGGACTCGTATGCCGTCGAGGTGGTGAACATCAACCGCGCCACCGGCGTCCGCTCGGCGATGTTCGCCATGTGGTACGACGAGCTTTCCGGCCGGGCGCGGGTGCGCTACGAGTTCGACGACCCCGGCGTGAACCGCCCCGCGACGATGCTGAAGACCGACTGGTCCGCCGACCTGACCTCGTTCTCCGACGAGGGCCTTCGCGGCTACCACCGCTTCTCGGAGATGTCTCCCGCGGCATTCCTGCGGCTGACGCACCTGCTCCACCAGCTGCACCGCTGGTTCAGGGAGCAGTCGTCCTCGCGGGCGATGACCGAAAAGTGGGGCTGGACGGACGACGACTGCGTGTGCTTCCTGAACATGCTCAGCACCACCGTTTCGACCTTCAGCTGGATCTCCTGGGCGCGGATGACCGAAGAGGGCGGCGACGCGCAAATCTACGGCATGAGGCCCTGCGCCATCGGAAGGAACGGGCGCGTCGTCCCCGGCGAGGCCGGCGGGCCGGAGAGCGTCTTCGCGAACGTCAAGTTCGGCAGGAAGAGCGGCGTGGTCGGATGGCGCGTCGCCACCGCCAGCGCCAACGGAAACATCTACGGGGAACGCCTCACCGTCGCCGTCCACTACGACGGCGAGGGCCGTCCGGATCGGGTGCTTTCCCTCGACGACGACCACGAGTTCTTCTCCGACAGGGAGGAGTGGGTCTTCCGGGGACGGCGCGAGAAGGCCGGCGCGGTCTCCTCGACGGAAGCCGCGCTGTGGATAGCGGTCTCCGGCGAGGCGGCGAGGATCTTCCATCTCTCCGAGGGGACGCGCTACGCGGTGTCGCTCGTCGAGAGGCATGGCGACCGCCAATACTACTGCGTCCGGAACGACGACGGCGACGAGGCATGGCTGTCCGAGAGCCGCGTGGCCGAAGTCGGATAGGGAGAACAATACGCGAATTCCGCGCTTTTCTTGCGCGGGACCGTTTACTTTCGCGAAAAACGCGCCATGGTATGAGTGTCGGGACGAGGGAGCCAAGCTCCCTCCGTCCAGTTCCCCTTTCTTGTCTCCACCACCCTTTCGACTTCCATCCACATGAACGCGCAGCTCTACATCGGAAAGAACCTCGTCCACGACAACAACTACGGCTCAGGCGAGCACTACATCGACACCGGCGACCAGACGTGCGTCGCGGTGATCCTCCAGCATGGCGACGAGGCCGCCTCCGGGGACATCCAGTTCCTCTGCGCGAACTACGAAAACGAGCTGATGGTCTTCATGCTGAAGCTCGACGACCTGCTCGCCAAGAAGATCCGGGAGCGCGGGACGATGCTCGATGTCGCCAACGCGAGGGGCTTCTCCTCCGACGGAAAGACGATCCGTCTCCGCGGCGACTACCTCGACGCGGTGGGGATGCTCAACCTCGTCGTCCGGTCGGACGCCATCATGCGCGACGTCACCCGGTATCGCGTCACCTACGCGAGATTCATGGCGGAGGCCGGCTTCGGCAAGAAGGAGGACCTCGAGCACTTCGACGAATTCGTCCACGAGCGCATCCACCAGCCGCTGGTGCGCTACGCGAACTCCGTGCTTCAGGACCTCTGTCCCGCCTCCATCCACCGCATCATGTGCGACCACGGCCCCTGGGGGAAGTTCAGCGTCGTCAATCCCGGCCACCACAGCGAGTTCATGGAACTCGGCGGGAAGTCCAAGGTCCCGCTCTGCATGGGCATGAAGAGCGGGACCATCGGCGTCGTCAGGGACGAGAAATACCTCGTCGTCTGCGACTGGGATAGCAAGTCCGTCGCCGCCCGGAAGGACGACGGCGCGGTGGCGGCCTTCGAAATCAGCGGCATCCGCGGGTTCTACTGGAACGAGGAGGCCGCCCCGGCGAAGGGCCCGTCGGCGATCCGCCTCGAAGCCCTCGACGCGCGGCACTTCCGCATGACCCCCGGCCGCGAATACCGCGTCGCCGCGGTCCTCGACGACATCGAGGGCGAGCGGTACTTCCGCGTCACCAACGACGACGGCGAGGAAATCTGCGTCTCCGAGAGGCGCGTGGCGGCCGCGCCGCAGGCCGTCTAGCCGACGGAAATCCATTCTCCGGCGCGGCATTCCCGCGCCATCGACTACCACCCCCGCGCGGAGGAGAGAGGAGAGTTGTTCTCCCCCTTTCCTTCCGCGCCAAGCCATTTTCCCGACATGAACAAGCAACCCTTCCGAATGAGATACCTTCGCATCTACATCGCCGACGACTGCGCGGAGCGCCTCTGCGGCGTGCGCGGCGTGGAGGGCCCGCAGTTCGCGCTGGCCTTCCAGCGCGAGCCGGAACCCCTGCGCGGCGACTGCGGCGTGGTGGCGTTCCGCGAATGCGGGACGACCCAGGCGCGCTTCGTGGACGACGTGACCGACTGCTGCAAGATGCCCGGCGAGACGCTCAAGATCGGCTTCTGGGGCGATCCGGGGATCTTCTGCATCGTGGACGACGTGCAGATGATGAACATCCTCGCGATGCTCTGGTCGATCCGGACGATGGCCGCCGACGAGGGGCTCTCCCTCGGCGCGGAAATCGCGGCGGCGACCGCCCGCGACCGCGAGGTGGTCGGGCGCTGGCTCGCCAGCGCGACCGAGTGCTTCGAGCAGGCGCTCAACGTGCGCGGCCTCGGCATCGACCCCGACCGGTATGTCTCGGAGGCCGAGCGCTTCGTCGATGCCGCCGCAGGCACCGCGGTCTCGCCCACGGCCGGCCGCCATGCGATGCCCGACGGCCTGCTCGAGCAGGCGAATTTCGCGGGCTGGCGCTTCCTGGAGAGCCGGCTGGTGTTCTTCTCGCGGGAGGACGACGGCCTCCGCCCGAGGATGTACCACGAACTCGCCGACCCGAGGACGGGGTTCTTCGACGGCGTGCCCGGCGACGCCGAGCGACTGCGCCTCCGGGCGCTCCGGATGAACTCCGCCGGCCAGGAGGTGCGCTTCTCCTTTCCGGGAATGGAGAAGTACCGCCTCTCCGAGGGCACGTCATACGCGGTCTTCGAGACCTCCGGCGAGACGGGGGAGGAGTTCCTCCGCGTCGCCAACGACGACGGCGAGGCGATCTGGGTGAGCGCGTCGAAGACCGTCCCCGCCGCCTGACGGGGGAGGGACGCGCCTCACCGCCGGGGATTTCCGTATCCCAGGACCGTTTACTCTGGCGAAAACCGCGCCATGGTATTGTCGTCGGCCGCTCGGCCGTCCTCCTCCAACGGGAGGGGGGAGGGCAAGGCGGCATTTCCGATCCAACTTCAACCACACAGCTTGTTCACACAATGGCATCTTCCACCACCGCAGCCAAGTCAACGCCCTTCAGGGGCATCAGAATCGGCATCGCGACCGCCCACGCGCTCGTCGAGTGCGAAGGCCGCGAGCCGGTGATGGCGGCGCAGTTCGTGGACGAGGATGGCCAGTGCTACTTCCATGGCGAGTTCACGCGATCAGGCGGCGTGTCGCTCTGGTCGTTCGGGGAGGCGCCATGCGACCCGGATGGCCGGACGACGATCAACCGCGTCGGCGACGCGTTCCGGCTCGGGCCGGAGATCTCCCTCGGCGGCAAGCGGGGGGAGGAGGAAGTCCGGAAGGAAGTCCGCCTGTTCGCCGACGCGTTCGACGTCTTCGAGCTGGCGAACCTCGCCAACGGCGTCTTCCGGATGAGGAAGGAGATCGACGAATGGTGGTCGTCGCAGGAATGGCGGGCCTTGTCGCGGCAGTCCCGTCTCCACAAGTCCGATTGGACATACCTCGTGCACATCCTCGGCGAGGACCTCGCCGCCGCGCTGGACGGAAAGTTCCTCGAGGGGGGAAGGGATGTCTTCGAGTTCTTCGAGGCCGACCAGGAGGGGCCCGTGATCTCGAGCATGCCCTGGGCGATCCACCTGAAGGCCGCGCCGGGGCAGCTCCTCAAGGCAGGGCCACTCGGCATCGTCAGGATGGACAAGAATTCGCCGGGCGCCGCGGCGTCCGTGATGCGATATCTGTCCGTCCAGCACTTCCACCGGAGAGGCGGCGAGGCGATCAGCGCCGCCTGCGGCAGGGCCGGCAAGGCATACTTCAATCCGGAAGTCGCGAAGTTCTTCGGGATAGAGCCCGACCGGCCATACGAAATCATGGACGAGGACCCCGCGACGCGGTGCATCAGGGTCGACCGCCGGCCGGGCGACGAGGTGTGGGTGGCCCGGGAGAAGGCGATTGTAGTAGTAACCGACGGCAACAATGGCGGCCTGCCAAAGGGGCGCCTGGAGGAGAAATGAGCATCTCATGAGCATCTTTGAAACATACATGAAAATTCACGACCTGGCGATGGGCGGGCTTCCGGCTGTCGGGTCACCGGCCATGTGGCTCCCGACGGAGCCCACCGAGTCTTCCGAATGGGCGCCATGGGCCGGCGAGCCGCAGATCCTCGTCTCCCACATGACCGTCCATGGGTCGTCCGGCAAGCCGTCCGGCAAGGCGTCTAGCGGAATAGCGGACGCGGTGTGGGTCAAGCTCATGGCCATGACGGAGCCGACGTATGTCCGGGAAGACGGCCCCATGGACGTCGCCGGCGCGCATCCGGTGTTCCATACCCCGCCGATGCTCCTGATGAAGTTCTCCCGCGACGCCAACGGCGACTTCTCGAGGTGCGCCGTCTTCGATCCTTCCTCGCCGGACTTCGACGTGACGGCGATCTACGGCGAGGGCAAGGACTGCGCCATCGCGCCCTCCGGCTGGACATTCCGCCCTGAAGACTTCTCGCCCGCCGACTGCATGAACGTCGTCTGCCTGGCGAGCAGGAATCTTCTCGACAATGGCGACTGGACCCTCGCGCCGGCGTTCAGGACGGCGGCGTGGAATGCCTTCCACCGGCTGTCCGTCGAGGCATCGCAGGCCATCGGCGTCCCATGGCGCGAGGGCTGGCGCTTCCGGTCGGAGCTCTTCTGCGCGTCGAAAAGCGCATACGAAAAGGAAGTCTCCGCCCTCGGCGACGAGCATCTCGTGCCGGCCACCGGCTGGCCGGACGGCGTGGCCTTCACCAATGGCGCCGCGGTCGTCATGGAAAATGGCGAGCCGACGAACGTCTTCCCGCTCGAGGCCGGGCAGGTCTTCCACGACCTCTGGCCAAACGGCGCCTCGGCGACCGTCCGCATCGACGACCCGCCGACAGCGGAATTCTTCGGGATGTCGCCCGGCCGGGAATACCCCGCCGACGGCATCGAAATCGACTGCGGGACCGAATACGTCCTCGTCCGGGACGACCATGGCGACGAGCACTGGATCGACACCTCCAGGAAGGGGGTGGTCATCGGCGGATTCAAAAGGCTGTGACGATCACGGGACCAGTCCCCGGACTGAGAGGCGACCGTCCCTTCCCCGCGTGACGCATGCGCGAGGGGGGAGGGACGCCAGGGCGTCTAAGACGCCAGGGCGTCTAAGACGCCAGGGCGTCTTCCGGCCTTTCCGGACGGCGCGGGCGGTCCTTCCCGAAGACGGCGAAGGGGGAGGGAGTCGGAACCAGTCGACGAAAACGCGGCTGTCCCGAAAAATCAGCTTTTTTTCTGCGCTGCGCAGTTGCAAATTTGAAAAAGCGCATTATAGTAGTGGCGCAAGCCAATCGACGGGAAGCCGCCCTTTCGGGCGTCCTTTCCATGGTCCTTCAGCCAATGTGAGGAAACGACAATGTCATCACTCGATTCCAGCGGAAATTCATGCCTGATCACCATCATCGTCATCATCAGCGCAATTGGCCTGTTTTTCTTCGTGGTGGCGCTCGTCGTCTGTCTGCTCATATTCCTGTGGATGTTGATCACCGATCCGATGAGCATCATTCAGGAGATGAGGGACACTCCCCCGCTGAGAGAGTGGTGGTGGGTGACCCCCTTTTACATCCTTCTTCCCATGGGCATGGTGGGATGGATGAAGGGCCGCTGATTTCCTGGCCGGACACGAAACGCCCCGCAGGGGGGGAGGAGACCATTTGCCATGACCGCATCGAAGAAGAAGAAATTTGACAGGAAGCCGGCGCCGTCGGACGACGGGCTCGTCCTCGTGGAGAAGGACGAGGACGTCCTCGTGCTCGAGGAGCGGCCCGAGGGGGAGGGGGTCGCGGGGAGGAAGTCCCCGGCGCGGCGTGCCGGAAAGGCCATGAAGGCGCGACCGCTGCTGCTCGAGGACGTCTACTATGGCCAGCGGCGCCTGCCCGGCCAGTGGCGCTGCCGGGCGCTCTTCCGCTTCTCCGACGGGACGCTCTTTCGGCTCACGGAGGTGATCGACGACGACGTCCGCCTGTCGTCCGCCGGCACAGTGAGCCGGCGGCACTTCCAGCTGGGGAGCATCTCCGACGACGGCGCCTTCTCGCGTCCGGGCGACGCGATGATCCCCGATGTCCTGGCAGGCCGGTGCCTCCAGGAGGTCATGGGCGATCCGTCGAAGGACATCGGCATGGAGGGTTTCTTCGCCAGGGCGGAGCGCCGCTCCGCCGACCCCGAGGACTTCCTGGCGATCTACGGCCGCTGGGCGCAGTCGCAGCTGAACTCCGCGGTGATTCCGGAAATCTCCGGGACGGTCGCCATCTCTTGGGCGAGGATGGCCTGCGGCGCGGCGGAGGCATTCCTGTCGATGGGGATGTCCGGCGGCCTCACGCCGTCGGCGAAGGAGATTGGCGCGCTGCTGCTGGGGTATTCCGCCAGTGTCCGGAGCGGCTGCTGCGACATCCTTCAGAAGGGCGCGCATCTCGAGGGACGGCAGAAATGGCGCCTCGGGGCGGCGCTCTCGGACGACGGGCAGTTCGAGCCGATGCCAGTCTTCGTGGCGTGGCCGTACAAGCACGACGGCGATGGTTCCGGGACGATGGTCTTCGGCGAATCCGGCGAACCGACGCTCTGCCTGGACGGCGGGGACCTGGGCGGCCGATACGCCGAAATCGCCTGCGACCGGCTGGGCTTCCGCTCGGCGGCCGTGCGGGGCATCGCCTTCGCGCCATCCGTGGCGTCGGGCTGCCCGGCGCGGTGCTACGACAGCAGCGACATGCTGGACGCGTGGTTCCTGCGCGCCTCCGACAACGGCCTTGCCAGGGCGCGGTCACTGCTTGGCGACGCGGCATGGCAGTTCGCCGGCGCCGGCTTCTGCCAGGAGACGCTCTCCAGTGTCGTCGGTTCGCCCGCCCGGCTGGCCGAGGCCGCGTTCGACGAGCCGCTCGCCTCCAAAATCGCGGCGTGGTCGGTCGCCATGCGCCGGGCGCTCCCCAGCGGGAATGCCCCCGGCGACGCCCGCAAGGCGATGTGCGACCCGGGGACGCGCTTCGTGCTCAGGGACGTCCGCGGCATCACGAACGGCGGCTTCGTCCAGGGAATGGAGGTCGTCTTCGCCGAAGGCGGCAGAAGCGAATTCGTCTCCGGCGCGGAATACGTGCCGGTGATCTGCCCGAGGGACGGCATGAGGGTCGACATCGACGCAGGGCGGATCGAGGCCCTCGCCAAGGACGCCGGCGGCATGACGGCATGACTTCACCGCCCGGGCGGTCCGAAAAGCCATATTCCTGTTGTGGCGGCGCGGGATTTTGCCGGCAATCGCCCCCGGAAAGCCCGCCGCCAGGAAAAATCACCATACCGAGAAGTCCGACAGCATGGCATCGTCATTGTTCGCATCAGAGCCCCCGAAGGAGCCGCATGTCCCGGCCAGGCCGGAATTTTCCGAAGAGCGCCCATACTGGCGCCCGCTTTCGCCGGACGGCGCGTCGGTGCTCGAGCTGGGATGCGCGTCGGCGGAAATCCAGGACGTGCGCTTCCTGTGCGACGCCGGCGCCCGGTCGACGACCATGGTGGTGCCGATCGGGCATGGCGCCTCGCTCGCCTTCCGATCAAGGCTCGTGACGCTGACCGACGGCGACCGGGTGCTGCTCATAGACCGCGGCGAATTCCGGCATCCGTCCGACAAGGAGGAGGCCCCGCTGGGGACGAAGACGCTGACGCCCGGCGAGGTGTCCGAGATGCTCTTCGGGAAGGACGACCCGGTCGACCCGACCCAGGAGCCGGTGCTCTGGGGGGCGGTGCTCACCGCCAAAAACGCAGCAAAGCACTACGACGTCACGAAGGCCGTCAGGGACTTCCGCGAGAAGTTCCCCGGCAGGAGGCTCGGCCGGACGGACGACAAGATGATCTCGAAGCGTCTGGACGTCCTCAAGTGGTGGGCGGAGAAGCTCGTCGACGCGTATGGCGGGACGGACGCGGTGCCGGAGGCCGGCGCGATAGTGTTCCCCTGCGACGACCCCATGAAGGGCAGGTCGGAGCTCGAGAGGATCTTCATGTGCCGGCCGCGCCTCACGGAGATTTCCGGCGAAGAGGGCGTCCTCGCCTGGGCGAGGACCTACGGCGAATACGCCGGCTTCGGCGATGGCGCCAAGGCGAGCGAGGAGCCCTTGTCGGGGCTGGCCGCGGTGAGCGGCACGGCGGAGACATTCGAGGAAATCGCGAAGTCCGGATACGTCGAGGCGACTTCCATCGGGACGGGGGCATGGCCTTCCTGGGCGGTGACGACCGCGTCCGGGACATCCGGCATCGAGCTGCCGTACCATGGCGAGGTGGCGTCGGCTGCGGTCTCCGCGAAGACCTCCGCGGCGGACGAGGAGCTCCCCGCGTTCTCGCCGTGGATCTGCGCGATGGCGTCGTTCTGCGAAGCCGAGGACGATGGCGTCGTCGACGAGCGCCTCCGGGCGTATGTCGGGCACGCCGGCGTGCCGGGCTTCCTGGCCTTCCGGCTCGTCTCCCGCGACGACGGCCGGCACGTCGAGCTCCTGCCGCCGGTTCCGCCGGGAAGAATCCCCGAGGAGGGCGCCTGCCGGTCCGTCCAGGAGCTGCTCCGCCTGCCGGAGAGCTACGGCACCGAGCTCCTCATCACCATCCTCGACCACGTCAGGGACGCGTTCGTCGCGTGCAGGGAGCCATACGCCATGGAGGCGCCATGCCGTCCGGCGCTTGTGAGGGCGCTCGAGGAAATCCAGGCGTGGTCGCGGGTCATCCGCCGATCGAGGCTCATGGTCCCGGAGGACTTCGAGGACGTGTCCGACGCCAAGGAATCCGATGACGCCGCTCCCCGCGAGGCGATCACGCTCGTCGTCAAGGACGACACCGGCATCCGGAAGCCATATCTCTTCAATGGCACGAAGGTGTCCACGACTGCGGATGGCGCGGCGCAGTGGCTTTCCGGCGAGGAGTTCGTGGAAGTCGTCAATCCCGACGACGGCACCGCGCTGATGCTCTCCAGCACGCGCCTGTGCTGGCCGGACGACTGGGCCGGCGAGGCCGTCGCGTCATCGGAGGGGACCTTGGTCCCCGAAGGAACGACAATTTCCTTCTCGGCCGTCGTCGCCTAGGACGGCGCGCCTAGGATGGCCGGAAAGGCCGTTTTCCCGCCCCGCGCGCGCCGATTTTTGGCCGCCGCGGGTTGCGTTTTCCGAAAATGGCGTCATATTATGTACGAGGCCGGCGGGAATTCTTTCCCGGCCGGTCTCCAACGAAAATCGTCGTCATCCATCCGGATGGCCGGAGCACCGCGCGCGGCGCAGGACCGGCCGGCCCGGCGGGGCCCTGTGCCTCTCCTGGCGGTCCGGATCGCGGCCCGGCCGTCAGTCGCAATGCGGCCGGTGGGTTCTGCGCCCGGCCTGGTCACTCGGCCTCAAGGCGCGGAGGACGCCCCATGGCATAGCTTTGGCCAGCCCGGATGACAATCCCGTCGGCGGATTTTTACGCGCGCAGGCTTTCACTGGCCGCGTGGCGGTTTTGGACGCCGGCGGGTAGTGGCGTAGTGCCATGCCCGAAGGCCAGTCGAGGCCGCCGGCGCCATCGGCGGGAGGACAATGCGGCAGCCGTAACGATGCCGCGTCCTCCGCCCGGCGCGCAGGCAGGGCATGGTTCGCATGGGCGCTTCGGCCGGTGTCGATCGGCCCGAACCGCGCCGCGCCGGCCGGAACCGAAATGCGGCGCCTCCAGGGAGGACTGGTTCTCCTCTCCCTGGGCGCCCGGTCCGGCGGCGCGGCGAGACCACGTCGCGGGGCGCGCCGGGGGAGTTTTCCACCCCGGCGCCGCCAGTCCGCCCATCCGAACATTATATCCGTTGCCGGTGGTCGCCTGGCCGGACGAAGATAATTGCGGCAGCGCGCACGGGGCGCCGGCGGACCAACGCGTCCGACCGCCGGGGCCGAAAGCGCGGCTGGCGGCTATCCGGCCGGCACTCTTCCGGCACGCCGCCAGCCCAGAAAGCCGTCCGCTCTCGCGGAGGGGCCGTCCCAAGCCATGGGACCGCGGCCCGGCCGCCCGGGCGGACGGAAGACCACATCTTCCATTTCCATGCCCTTCCGGGGCAATTTTCCCGGAAACGCGACATGTCCCTTTCTCCCCTGCGTCAGAACATCACCATACCCCAAAAAGCATCAGCATGAGCAGCGAGTTCTTCAAGTGGCACTACCACGACACCAAGCGCAACGAGACCCTCAAGGCCCTCCAGCGCGGCGCCGACCACCTCTTCCTGGTCTTCGTGGGCAAGCCCGGCTGCGCGATCTGCGCAGCCCAGTGGAAGGCGCTCAACACCGCCGCCTTCACGAAATTCATGGAGGAGCACGAAATCGTCGGCCTGAAGGTCGACGACAGCGCCAGCCACTACCAGGCGCTGGTCACCGGCGCGAAGCTCTGGAGGAATCCGGACAACACCAGGATCAACGAGGGGCCGCCCTTCCTGGCGCTGATCAAGACCCACGGCATCATCAGCGAAGACGAGACGATTACGCTGAGCCTCCGGAAAACCGGCGTGACCAACGTCAGCGCGTGGATCTGCGGCTCCACCCCGAAATACATCCCGACCGTCAACGCCAAGAACGTGATGGCCTGGATCGAGGCGATGGAGCAGACCGACGCATTCAAGAAGGCATTCCCGTGGCTGGCCAATGGACAGCCGGCAAAGGAACAGCCGACCGAGGAGGAACCGGCAAAGGAGGAACTCCCCTCCAAGGAAGACGAAACCCCGTCCGATGGGAAAACGACCACCTCCACCGTCACGATCAGCCTCTCCTGCCAGTGCGAGCTCCCGGTCGTCCTGGAGCTCTCCGGCAGGACGGTCGTGAAGGCAACCCTCGGCGCCCCAGTCGTCAAGAACGTCAGCGACATCGTCAAAACAATCGTGAACGGCAACAAATAGCCGCGGCATGGCACCTTGGGCATCTCGATGCCTTAGGCATCGCCTGAGGCGCCGTCGTTCACCAAATCACCAGCTCCCCCGCATTCCATTGGCTTGGCCACCGGCCAGGTCACCCGGGACGTGGGGGATTTTCCATGCCGAGAAGGCGCCGGATTCTTTCCGGCACGACGGCGGGCATCTAGATGCCAACATCAGGATACCAGCATCATGGCCGTGCTGGAATTCGATCTGAAAAATCACGCTCATGGAATGCAGCCGCTTTTGGCTTCAGGAGCGCCGGATTCGAAAAAAGTGTTGATTTTCCGTTAACGGAAAACACCCCTTCCGACGGCTTTCGCCCGAAATTCCATCGCATCAATGGCAGCCGGATTTTTCTGGATTTCCGGCTAACGAAATTGCCAGGACAGCCCCCTCTCGCCGGATTCGATCCGGCAATGCCCCCTTTCGCCGCGTCCAGGGACGATCAGGAGTTTTAAGCATTTTCTCCTGGATTTGGTTGCAAAATCCAAAAAACGCATTATATTATGTGCGTGAACCAAAAGTGCGACGGGCATGCCATCCGCGTCAATGGCGCTGGTCCTGCCCATTGCCAGAAATGACGATCCAACCATCTCAGGCATGCATATCCCCATGTCATCGACGATCACGTCCGTCTTCCCGTGTTTTCCGGACGGCTCGATCAGGCCCTGCGTGGCGCTTTTCCGGATTGCCGGCGCGCCGGCCGGCTGGGAGGCCGGCGGCATCTGCCGGATCAACGACGGGGCCTTCCATCCGTCGTATGGCACGACGGTGCTTTTCCGGCGCAAGCCGGGGCGCCGCCACGGCATGGAGTGGCTGACCGCGTGGCGGTCGGCCGGAAGCGTGCTGCCCTGCTGCCCTGGCGGCGACGAGGAGGACATGCCGGAGCCGGCGGTATCGATTTTCTGGTACGACGCGCTCGTGCGCTCGCTCGCGGACTACAATGTCTCCGTCGAGGCGGTGTTCGTGCTCGACGACGTAGGCCACCTGATGGACAGCCCGGGCTTTTTCCGGAAGCCGTCGATGGCGGGGCTGCTCGGGACGATCAACCTCCTGGAGGTCGTGTCCAGGAAGGCGTGCGCCATGCCCGGGGCGCGTGAGCTCTGGACGGACGGGACAGGGCGCTTCCTTCCGGAGGCGCTGTCGGGCCTCCTGGCGCGGAAGTTCAACGACGGCCCATTGGAGGAGCCCTCCTTCAAGGGACCGCCGGCGATTCCCTTCCGGCCCTCCGACCGCCATGCGGACTACCTCAGATGGAATGGCCGGGGCTTCGTCGGCGCCGACGGCGACGAGCTCCTCGCCGTGCCCGGGCAGGCCGAGATCTTCGCGCTGTGCGCGCGGGACGGCAGGCGGTGGTCGTTCCACCGGTGCGCCTTCCAAGGCGACGGCAGCCGGCTCATCCTCGTCAGGCTCGGGCTGTCCGGCGGGAGCCGCATGGTGGAGGGCTGCATCGACTTCTCCGTCCCCAACGCGCGCTTCCTCGACGAAATCGACGCCGACGACCCCATGGAACTGCCGACGGAGCCGGTCTCCGGGAACGCGGGACACGCCCGGGCGACGCCGGCCGTCCTGGCCGGCAAGGCATTCGCCAGGGCATTCCGGCTCACGGCGGGCAGGTCGTACCCGGTCGTCGAGGTCTTCCGGGAGTTCGACCGGCAATACTGCCGCATCAGGAACGACCATGGCGAGACGCTCGACATCGACGCCGACCGCATCACCGCCACCCCCACCGGGACCTGGCTCACGGAATGAACGCCATGGCATCGAAGACAATATCAGCGCGCCAATGACGGCGTCAATGACGCCAGGGCATCAATGACGCCGGGACGCCAATAATTCCATGAAACAGACTGCCTCGACGTACGGGACGCGCTAGATCCCGAGCACGTCGTCCACACGCGCACGGACGACCGGCCGGGGAACCACAATCTCCTTTTTCCTGGCGGGAGAGTGCTTCTCCTCCACAGTGGAAGCGCCCTCCTTTTCCGGCGCGCCGCCATGGGTCTCCAGCCACCCCGCCATCGCCTCGCGCTGCTCCCGGATCCACGTCCAGCACGCCTCGTCGAGCGAAAGGCGGTCGAGCCGCGTCATGAGCAGGAAACACGGGATCGGCAGCTCGATCCACGTCTTGTCGCGGCGGTAGAGCTCCACCACCTGCCGGTCGCCGAAGCGCCGGCGGCACTCGTGGAGCCCGCTGTACTTGTCGAGCCAGAGCGTCTCCGGCCAGCCGGCCCCCACCAAAGTGCCAACCCACGATATCGTGCGCTCCCGAAGCGTCCTCACCGGCATGTAGGACCAGTAGTGCCGCAATTCGTACATCGACATCCCCGGGACGTCGGAAAGATTGCCCCCAGGGGACTGGTCCACAAGGGACTGGTCCACAAGGGACTGGTCCACAAGGGACTGGTCACTTGATGACTGGTCCACCGGGGACTTGTCCCCAATGGACCGGTCCGAAGACGGAAGCCCGGAATGGACCGGACCATTCGCCGCGGAACCACCGTCGGCGTCTTCCGGCAATGGGCCAAGAGGGGGGGAGGGAATGGAAGTCATGCTCATGGAATGACGAGGAGCGCAAGAAAAATCCGGCGACAGCCTAAGTGGACAATTTCTGACCACCTGGTCAGAAACAAACCACTCGAGGAGGGGGAGGGACTAAGGAACCAGTCCCCGGGGAAATTATACGGACCGCAATGCCAGCCAGGAAAGGAGAATTTCCGGGGACCGCCATGCGGGAGACACGCCACGTCTCCAATTGCGTCGGAAGGGGGGAGGGAATGATGTCCGCAGTACACACAGGCATCACATGATCCTCTCCTTCTTCGCGGGAAGCCGCAAGTGATACATGCCTGCCGGACAGGGGGAGGGAATCGATTCGACGAATGCCATTAAGGCTCATGCGGCGCCTCTTCCTCCGCGTTTCCCTCCAAATTCCGCAGCGCGTCCTCCAGACATTCCCAGCACACGTCCTCCGGGAATCCCGCCGGTATTCTTCCGGCCTTCGGGAAGGCCGTCTGGCCGGAAGTCCTGCCGCAGAAACGGCACTGCCGGCCTCCGGGGAACAGCCAGATGAGCAGCGCCGCCACAACCGCGACAAGCGCCAGAGACGCATATACCGCCGGATGGGGGCCCACCGGCACCACGTCAATCGAACTCGAATTGGGCTTCATGGCATGCAGAAATCGGCGTCAACGCCATCGTAGAGAAGAACAACAGAGAAGACAACAGCAAATCCGGCGGCATCAACAAAGGAGACGCGCCACCACAAGGATAAGATGGCTTGTTCCCATGGGACAAGAGAAGGCACCCCTCACCCCCACACGAGCTCGATGCGACTCACGCGGCCAGGCATCCGGTTCCGCCGGAACACGCATCCCTCCGACCACGGCGTCCACAGCGGACGGCCGTACCACTCGTCCGACGACCACGCCACCCGCCACCGGAGACAATACGTCTCTTCTTCTGAAGATGAGGACGGGCTGTCCGGCAATTCCGGCAACAGCGCGGTAATACGCCATCGACCAGTCACCGCGTCGCACTCCACGCAAAGGCCGCCAGCCTCATCGGGGTAATCCGTATGACCCATCACATGCCAGTCGCCCTCCAGTGATAATACTTCCCCGGAAACCGACGCGCCATCCAAGGAAACGAAGTCCCGGCCAAAGAACACCCCGAGAGACAGCCCATACAGGTCTTCCGGCACTACCTTCCCCGACACCAGCTCAATCGCGCCGGCACCCGGCCACGGAACCGTCAGCGACGGAACCGTCAACGACACACCCGAAAAGCTCACGCCCCATACGCGGCCTTCCGGGAACACTACAGAGCCATCACCACTAGTGGCATCACCACTGGCATTGTCATCACCGGTGCCATTGGCGTTGTCTTCGCCAGTATTGTTGATGGCATCATTGGAAGCATCATCTCCATTGGCGTCTCCGGAAACCCCCGCCGCCAAATCGGAGCCCGTCGCCGCCTCCGAGCCGCTCCCTTCCTCCGGCTCCGTCGCGGCGCCTTCCTCCACTCCGGCTGCATCGCCCTCCATTCCGGCATCGCCTCCATCGTTTCCGGTGCCGTCGCCATCAGACGACGCCTCCGGCCGCGACATCGGGCTCTCCACCCACATCCGCCAGACCTCCGCGCCGGTGCTCTCCATAGTCACCACTACCTCCGCTCCCGCCATCGACGGCGTTCCGGCATTGAACGACGGCACACCGCCCAGCCAGCGCCTCCCGCCGGAAATCCGGGCATACAGCTCCTCCGCCTTCCGCCACCACGACGGGTTCCTCCACGAGAGCGCCGACCGGCACGCCGACGACATGCCGGACGCGTACAGTCCGGCCAGCTCGCCGGACTCCTCGGCGGTCAGCGGCCGGCCCATCGGAGACGGGGATTGTTCCGTCGCCGGAACTGTCGCGCCATCATCCTCCTCGGAGAGGCGGTGCCCCTCCGCGACGAATGCCGGCAGTGCGGCGAAGGCTGCATCCATGGCGGATTCCGGCGGCGCGACGACCACCGCGACCGCTCGTCGAGGGGGTTGCGCCTGCGGGACGACTGCCTGTGGGCTAGGGGTATGGATTGGTGGCATTCCCGGGATGGCGTTTCCGGCGGGGGTGTCTTCCTGGGCAGGGGATAGATTTTCCAGCGGCGTGGAATTTTGGCGGGCGCGACGCCCTGGTCTGCGCTGGGGGGTCCTTGGTGTGGTGGAGTTCATGTGCATGTGGGCTGTCCGTGGAGGTCGTG
>Ga0310691_10001041_pt1 | contig 45563 bp, 42 predicted proteins | sample 176DNAGHGlowgp2_FD_203887 | JGI IMG/M metagenome (GOLD analysis project Ga0310691, IMG submission 203887) | Sheep rumen microbial communities from Palmerston North, Manawatu-Wanganui, New Zealand - 1766 DNA GHGlow gp2 (v2) (version 2) | ecosystem: Host-associated > Mammals > Digestive system >... | reverse complement strand
TGTTCTCAATGATCGATTCACCTAAGGCTTCAACTAATAATGAAGAGTATGATGAATGGGCGTACAGCAGTTTTTATACCAACGGATATCCCACATCCCATCTGTCGGTACCGATAGACAAATTCAGCACCTTCAGCGTGATCTCAACTTATTATTCCTATGAAGAAACACTCAGCATGAGCGCGCTGAAACAGATACGTTTCGGATATGGGATGAACAAGGTTATCGTTGCTGACATTTCGAATATTATTAAGGATATGGTTGAGCACCGTGAGGGACAGATAACCGATCCGACAACACTCTTTACCGTCACACTGTCGGCAGGTCAGCAGATAATAATCACATCTATATCATTCAGGTATTCGGATGTTTCTGATCAGGTGAAAAATCTGCAGATAGAGGGATATCTGTTTTTACCGTAGCGGTGAAAGAGCAGCCGGAAGAGAGTATCAGTCCTCCCGAAGCTGTACATCATTACGCGAACGCCATTTCTTGTCATCATCCATGGCTGCGTAATGCTTTCTGGTGGTATTTACATCCTTATGTCCGAGTACGGACGCTACAAGATATATATCATTGGTTTCCTGATAAAGAGCCGTCCCATAGGTGCTTCGCAGCTTATGGGGCGTTATTTTTTTCAGGGGAGTGGCAACCCTGGCATATTTTTTAACCATATATTCCACATTTCTTGCAGTCATACGTGTGCGGTGAGAGGAGAGGAAGAGTGCATCCTCCGAGCCGGCGGCAGGATCGATTTTTTTCCTTTCCTCAAGATATTCAAGAAGAACTTCGGCTGCCTCGTCGGAAAAATAAACAAGATCCTCATTGCCGCCTTTTCGTACGACACGGATGCTGGAACGGTCAAAGTCAATGTCGGAAATGTTGATGCCCACACATTCGGACACACGGATACCGGTCGAAAGCATAAGAGTCATCATTGCAAGGTCGCGGGTTTTCATTTTTTCGTGAAACCTTAACTGCTGTTTTGAAAGATTATTGCCGAACTCGACAGTATCGAGGAAATCAGCCACCTCATCCGATTCCATACGGATAATATTCTTTTCGTGGATCTTGGGAGTTTTTACCTTTTCAGTGACATTCTGTTCGATGCGTTCGGACTGATACAGGAATCTGAAAAAGGTGCGCAGCGCAACAAGCTTACGTTTCTTTGCAGAGGCATTATTGGTATATTCCCGACCGTCTTTTTCATACAGATTAAGATAATCAAGGTATTCTTCAAAATCAGATGCCGTAAGCTGGTTTAATGACGCCAGATCTATATCCCTGGTGGTTTTACCACGGAATGCGGGATTTTCATCTATGAGAAATTCAAAGAATGTTTTTATATCATATGCATATGCCGTACGTGTGCGAGGCTGTGTTGTTTCCGAAATGCTTCGGAAAAAATCACGGACATACGGAGGCAGTTCCGCAATAACTTCACGCAGACGTACCAGCTGATCCCTTGCAACCTTTTTTTGATATGAATCGTCCATAACTACTCCTCCGGGTCCAAAATGGCGATATTATTTCGCAAAACTATGGTTTCACGAAATAATATCTATACAGATATTACCACTATTCTGCCGTAAGGTCAATATCTATAAGGTTTTTCCAATTTTATTTTATGTTTCGATTATTTCGTTTTTTTTCATACGTGACATCATTCAAAACGATAACCGACACCCCAGACCGTGATTATATGCTCAGGTTTTTTCGGATCTTTTTCGATTTTTCCCTCAGCCATTTGATATGTATGGTCAGTGTCTGGATTTCAGAGCAATATGATCAAGGTTTGATCACCATAGCCGGGCGTACACCGCGTGATGAGATCATAACTGTTGTACCGGGAGCAAGGAGTTCCCCTCCATTCTGAACCGCTGCCGCGGAAGTTGTCTCAAGGCCGGGTGTACGCAGCCACCATTCACAGAAAACCGTATATTTTTCATAATCCGTTCCCACCCACGCATCATCAAGATATACTCCACGTGCTACAGCGTAAGGTGTCGGTTTGCAACAACAATCGTCTCCTTTGTAAAATGGAGCCCCATTGCCCCATGTGCCATTTGATGTCAAATGAAAGCAATTGATAACATCATTATAACCAAGCAAAAATATCTTATCCTTCGTATTATTACCGCCATAAGTACCATACGCCGGACTATTATAATTGCTAACAGTAGAATATACTATCTTAGCCTGCTCTGAAGTGCTGAATGCAATATTCAAGAAAGTACCGTTCAGCCACCTTCGAAGCGTACAGTTTTCCCATGTTACAGATGTTTTAATCGTATTGTAAGGCTGACTATCTAACGCATACATACTTGTCACAAACAATCCACCATCCGATTTTCTGTCTAAAATGCGCCAGACGATATCCTCCTTGCCATTCCTGCTAATATTATCCTGCTCATACTTCCCGAAAATGACCAGATCACCAATTCGGGCTGATTTTAGATCAGTTATATTACCAATCCATACGCCATCGTCATCAAAGAAATAGGACTTTCCTCCCATCGACCTGATTCCTGTAACCATCACACCTTTTGTATCAAAGAAATACCACTTTCCCCCGGATTTCTTCCAACCTTTCTGCATTACACCGTTATTGTCGAAGTTGTACCATTTCCCGCCAATCTTCTGCCAGCCGGTTTTCATGATGCCGTTAGTTCCAAAATAATACCACTTCCCGGAGATCTTCTGCCAACCGATTTGCATATAGCCCCATTTATCAAAATGGTACCACTTGCCCCCAATCTTATCCCATTTGCTTTTCGGATATGTTCCGTCAGAATAGGAATACCACCATTTCTTTCCATCCTGTTTCCACTTTCCGCTAGCGGCCTCGGCTGTGTCGGTACTTCCCAAAACAATATGCGGAAGCATAAATCCTGCGATCAGGACTACACCGCATAGTTTCTTGAGCTTTTTCATGCTACTTCCCCCCCTTAAAATAATAAAAAATATCCATTCCTGTGAAGAATATATCCGCAGGAATGAAACAGAATTTCCATCTCAATCCTTGAGTGCGCGTAGCTCATCCTCTGTCATTCCCGTCGCAATCATGATATCTTCGACCGATTTTCCGGCTTTCTGCATACGAAAAACCGTTTCCCTTTTTTCTTCAGATGCTCCTTCCATTCTTCCTTCCGCTCTGCCTTCTTCAAGCCCTTCATTTCTTGCCGCATAAGCCACATCATTCTTTAGCATTTCCCATGTCATAATCGGTTCCCTCCATTTGTCATCGGTCCGCACCTCTACCACGGCCTGATGCAGTTCCTTTGTATATTCATCCCCGGCCTCACCGGTTTCGATATAGTCCAGGAACAGCTTCAGCGGCCGCGGGATATCATCCAACGTTCCCTTTGTATTCAGGAATACTTTCAAGGATTCGTCCTTGAGCCTGAGCTCCGTATCCTGCACACATCGGTTTTCAAAACTGTACAGGTGCCGTCCCTGCTTAAAAGGGTCAAATGTGCAGATGAAGATTACTATATTTTTCTTCAATGCACTATAGGTTTCTTTCTTTTCCAGAAGGATCATATCCATCATGTCCTGATAATAACGGCTGCGTTTAGGCAGATCGTTGACCTTATACGCCTGCAGTTCCACATTGTAGACTGCTTCTTCATTCTCACAGTACACATCCATTCGGATACCATGTACATCTGCAGATACTTCTTCCGTCTTCTCAGGTTCGATATATATTATATCTCGAATCTTCTTTCCGAGGATACGTTCAATGCATTTTTTTGCCAGATTCTTCCGGCGCATTACCAGTCCAAAGATCACATGATTCCTGATCGTTAATTTGTTTACATCTATTTTCATCTCTATTTTTCCTCCGTCTGTTTTCTGTAAATGATCTGTTGCTTTTCATATGCCTGAAACAGCTATAGATCCAGTACGGAGGCGGCCTCACGTGGCGTGAAACCATTTGGTACGCAACAAAATATTTCATCAAAAAAATCCTTTTTTTTATTACCGGAAAGATCAAATGATCTGTCCAGCAACAAAAAAGGATCGTATGTTACGTGCCATGAAGCAGTATTTGTTTTTCAAAGGCAACGTATCTTACGCACCAACGTAACGATAACACATTTGAGAGGGAAATACAACCGAACACTGATCAGAAAGGGGATGTGAGTCTTGCAAATATCTGTTCACGAAAATTGGGATTTTACCGAAAAACTAAATTTGAAATTATTCGATCAAACCTTTCAATTATCAAATCGATAGGCGGCTCCTGACACTCAGAAACCGCCCCCCGAAATTATGAAATCAATAACCAAATTCCAATACCCAGTATGTTTGTGCTAAATTATTAACAGAATCATAATAATAAACACATACACCGCCAACATATTTTGCCTTGTTTCCAAGCATTACTCTGCGATGACCCTGACCATCATAATGATAATTATCCTCCTTAAAACCATCGAAAACTCTTTCAGCAGTTGAACTCCATCCTCCAACTTCCAGGTGAAGGCACTCTCCCGCAAAATTCAGATTACATCCGACATCCTTAAATGCTGTACTGTTCTTTCTCCCGTCAGGTCTTTCATGTGTCCACTGTACTATACATTCTTTTGCTCTTAGGGCCGCAACCTTTTCCAATTCTTTACTATATTTGAGTTCCTGACCATTACAATATGTTTTAGTCTTATTATCAGCATTCCAATACCACGCATCGGAGCCTTTTCTAAAATCATTGATATAGGTGAGAATCTTTCTTGATTCCTCTATATCTATAGGATACTCCGTTTCATAAGCTGAATTATTAACCGAATCACTTATCCATGTTCCATCCTCTGTGAACTCATAAGTACGGTTATTTATCACGCACAATCCAGAGGCTATTCCCATTGTTTCAGAAGAATAATACCATTTTCCTCGTAACTTAAACCAGCCTGTTTTTTCTGTTCCATCCTTGTTTAAATAATACCATTCAGAATCAACGCATCGCTGCCACCCGGTTTTCATTTCACCGTTATCACCGAAATAGTAATAATGGCCTGAAATCTTTTTCCACCACCGCCGCATGATACCATCCGATCCAAAATAATACCATTTACCGGATATCTTTTTCCATCCGGTCTGCATATATCCCCATTTGTTAAAATAATACTTTACATCCTGAATCTCAATCCATTGGTCCTTTGCGTAACTCCCATCAGAAAACGAATACCACCATCCCTTGGAATCTTTCTTCCATTCAGGACTTTTTTCGTCAATTTCTTCTGAAGAATTACCGGCATTTATCCATAAAGCAGGACGAACCGCATAACAATCAGTATTAACAGACGCAGCACCGGGAGTGACACTACCGTCAGCATAAACATGTTGCATGCAATCCATGCCTGAACCTGGAGTTCTCAGCCACCAGCTGCAATTCCCCATATATTCTTTTCCTTCATCAGTATCAATACCAAACGCACCTTCCCAACTATAATCACTCGCGCCCTGCGCTATCGCATATTTAGTGGGTTTACAGCATGCTGAATCATTTGCATAATATGAAAATGCTGCATTAGATTTTGCTTCCAGCTTAAAATACTTTATAGCCTCATCCAAAGAAAGAATAAACAGTTTATCTTTAGTATTATTTCCGCCTTTTGCTTCAGCTCTCGGATTATCTTCATTTTCAACCATAGTAGTCCGGATCATCGACTTCTCTTCCGCCGAAAATGCCGCATTATAAAAATCATTGTTAAGCCAATTTCGGAGAGTAGAATTTTCCCATGTAATATTTACCCAGGCATTGTTGTATGGCTTTGCGTCCAGACCAAATTCACTGATCAAGAGCATTCTTCCTTCTTCCTTGGCCAATACTTTCCAACGGATTGCTTCCTTTCCGTTTGAACTTTTGTTATCCTGCTCGTATTTTCCAAATGTTACATAATCTCCCACTTTTGCCTTGGACAGTGAAGAATCTGAAGATCCTCCCGAAGAATTACTGATCCATACGCCATTCTTATCAAATGTATAACTCTTTCCGTCAATATTTATCGTTCCGGTCTGCATTAAACCCGAATCGTTGAAATAGTACCAATTACCGGATATTTTCTGCCAACCTGTCTGCATGTATCCCCATTTATCAAAATGGTACCATTTACCGCCAATCTTCTCCCATTTGCTCTTCGGATATGTTCCGTCCGAATAGGAATACCACCATTTCTTACCATCCTGCTTCCACTTTCCGCTGGCCGCTTCTGCTGTATCGGCACCTCCCAGAGCTATCTGCGGAAGCATGAAGCCGGCGATCAGAACTGCACCGCATAGTTTCTTGAGTTTTTTCACGCTGCTATCCCCCCTCTTCATTCTTTCGAAATACTGCGCTTCAAATTCATTCTTTGGCGCTTACAAAACAACTGTCTATTTTGGTGTTACAGCACTCGATACAGTAAATCCGCTCCACCCGGATGCAGTATATGCTCTCACCTTGTATTGGTACTTCGTACCTGCTGTGACGTCTTTATCCGCATAGCTGGTGTTCCTATTTGTCATAACTGCCTCCCAGGTTCCCCATGAAGAACCGTTATAAACACGGCGGAACAGGCAATACTTTGTCGCACCTTCCACTGCACTCCAGGAAACATCATCATCACAGATTCCAATTCTCATAAAGGGAACTCCTCCCGATTCATTCCACGTTGCTTTTTCAGGATATTACTCCCCACTCATCGTTAATCCATACCCCTGGGGCAGGAAGGTCTCTCCCGTTCCGATCTGATCCACTGAGCCGTACCATGGGCTGGGAAGTTTTCCGCGGAAATCGGTCTTACCGCAGAGAACATTTACTATGCCCTGCCCCTCGGAACCGGGCAGATAGCACATAACGGCTGCGTCCCAGTTCTGATAGTCATTACCAAGGATCACCTGACGTCCGGCCACGATCAATGTAACCACGGGTTTTCCAAGAGAAGCTGCTTCGGCGATGGCATCCTCATTTCCGTACAGGCCGAGGGCGCCGCACAGCTGCAGGTCCTCCGTATCGCCATTCCACTCGGCGTAGGCCTGCTCTCCGACACACAGTACGACCACATCCGCTTTTTCAGCGTCATCCGGATCCGTATAGACGGTAAGGCCGTACTCCTCCGCTTTCTGCAGGAAGCCTGCCTGAATGGTCGTCACGCCCGGGATATCTTTATTTGGACTCTGGTTCCAGTCCAGGGTCCAGCCGCCGCACTGGGCCTGCGCATGATCTGCTGCAGGGCCGGTGAGATAAATGCTCGTTCCGCTCTTCAGGGGAAGGACGTTGTTATCATTCTTCAGCAGCACCAGGCTTTCTTCTACGGCCTTCTCCGCAACAGCACGGTATTCCGCACTGCCGGTGTCTGCCTGCTTCGTCTTGATGTTTTGGAGATACGGATCATCGAAGAGTCCGACATTCTTCTTCACCCGAATGATACGGGTAACGGCGTCATCAACGCGTGATGCCTTGATGTCACCCTTGTTCACCGCATCCACAATGATCTCCATTGCTTCATTGAAGGTTCCCACCTCCATCAGCATGTCGATCCCGGCATTCACAGCAGTCACCACCTGATCATAGTAGGTGGACGGAGATGTATTCTTCACTGAATCCCAGTCGCTGACGATGAAGCCCTCAAAACCCATTTCATTTTTCAGCCGCATAATATAATCTGCATTTTCATGCATCTTCAAGCCGTTGAGTGCACTGTGACTGATCATGATAGTCTGAACACCGGCCTTGATCTGTCCGCGGTACACCTCCAGCAGCGCATTGATCTCATCCTCAGTGAGCTGTGCGTCCCCGCGGTCGATCAGCCGTGCAACATCGGAAATCTCACCGGTTCCGTACTTTACATTTCCGTCTCCGAAGTAATGCTTCGCGCAGGCCACGATTCCACCGTCCAGCAGTCCCTTCGTGTAGGATGTCCCCAGGCTCTTGATAATCTCCAGATCCGCGCCGTAGCTCTCGTAGGTCCTGCCCCAGCGGGGATCCGCAGACTGTGCCAGACAGGGTGCAAAGTTCCACATCATATGGCAGAGCTTCGCCTCATCCGCTGTGATCAGACCGATCTGATACATCAGTTCAGGATCATTGGCTGCACCCATACCGATATTGTGTGGGAAATAAACCGCGCCTTCACAGTAATTGACTCCGTGCACATCGTCCTGCCCGTAAATGAAGGGGATGGACGCTTCCGAGGAAAGAGCCAGCAGCTGCAGATAATCCACCTCATCTCTCCATTCTGCAGCGGTCAGGATGGCAGACTTGGACAGCACGCTTCCGTAGCAGTTTTCCTGCATTTGTCCATCTGCCAGATTGTAAATGGCCGGCTGCACCATCTGGGCTGCCTTCTGCTCCAGCGTCAGCGATGCCGTGATCTCCTCGGGTGACATATTGCGGTAGGTGGCTGTCTTTCCAAGGCTCTCATCAACCGGTTCGTCCCCATCCTCACTTTCTTCAATCATCGCACCGTCGTTACCAAACGTATAGAGTACCTTTGTACCATCTTCATCATAAAACTCTAATGTTTCATTTTTTACAGCGCTGCCTTTAGTGGAACAGAAGTACCATTTTCCGTCAACAGGAACCCATCCGCCGTACACTTCTCCTTTTCCATTTACATAGACAGGATATCCGTCAACATCGATCTTCGTATTCTTTTCGAGAAAACCATTTTCCGGGTCAAAGCGGTATATCCGTATTATACCGTAATCATCAATGATCTTGAAAAAGCCCTTAACATAATTACCGCTTTCATCATAGTATCGTGTCCCGTCTTCTTCCTCTACCCATTCGCCCTTACTCGTGGCCTGCGTGGTACTCTCCGTTGCAGCCGAAGTGGTAGTTTCCATCGTAGCAGATGTGGTAACGTCATCCTTTGATCCGCACCCGCAGAAAGCAAACGCGAATACCAGAGTATAAGCCAGGATCCCGGCATGTCTCTTCCCATATTTACGCATATCTTCTTCCTTTCTTTCACTCAGTATGAACGTACATGAGCAAAACAAAATCCATATTCATCATTATAGCACTATGGACTGGCGGTGAACAGAAAAAAGAGGATGCTCGCAGACTCCGGCCTGAAAACAGATTATTGTTTTTCATAAATGAATTTGATATCCACATAAATCTCTGTAAAATCTATCACGCATTTTCCATCCCATATTGCTACGGGAACTCTGTCCTCAAAGGTATACAGTTCGGGATCCGGACCTTTATCAAAAACATATACATATACCAGCTTCTGGTCCGGAAGCACTGCCCAGTATTCACGAACGCCGGCTTCCCTGTATTTACGAAGCTTCAACACCATATCCCGTCGCCATCCTGACGGCGATAATACTTCTATGGCAAGGTCGGGCGCACCGACTGTTCTTTCCCTCGTGATCTTATCTCTGTCACATACAACAAAAACATCAGGCTGAAGCATGGTCTTATCGTCACAGTCCAGCTGGACATCGGAAGGAGCTATAAAAGGTATGCAGCTTCCGCCGTTTCTGTCAATAAATGCCTGCAGCTTCATTCCTATCAACAAAGAAATCCTTTGATGGATCGTCGTCGGTGAGGGCATATTGTAAAAATGTCCGTCTATCAGTTCTACGCGTATATCATCGGGCAGTTTAAGATAATCTTCCACTGTATAGGGACCTGTGCCCTTCTGTACCTCGATATGTATCAGCGGCTCAGTCTTTTCACCATAATAAGCCGGTACCGGTTCGGAAACCATCATATTTCTGATACGTTGTTCATACTCAAGCTTATACTGGGCGGAAAGAGAATCCCATTCTTCCATAAATGTACTCCGACCCGGAGCATCATCGGATATAAAAGCCTTCTCCAGCTTTTTCAGAGTAGTATTCCTCGGAATCTCAGACTCTCCGCTGAAAACCTTCTGTACTGTTCCCAGTGAGACACCAGATCTTTTTGATACCTCTTTATTACTGAGGCCAAGCGCCTTCTTAAGTTCCTTCATTTCATTAAGCGTCATAGTCAGTATCCTTCCTGTAATCCGGTCAAAGGTACTCTTATTATACATCTGATCCGTTCACGGAGCAACCGTTTTGAAACCGTTATGGAATACGTTCAGGACCGTTTAAGTAAATGGCAAGTAAATATTGGGCAGGCATTTAAGCAGGCATTTGCTGAGTTGTAATCCGATGTGCCAGTTTGTAAGACGGAATACTTGTTTGTAAATTGAAAAGGTATATATTTGTAAACGAAATGCCATTTTTGTACTTTTAGTAAACGAGTGCAAAAAAAATGACACGGGAGCTGGTTCCCATGTCACCTCAGTGCTGAAAGTATTTTTGTAAAATGTTCCGGTAAGGGGCTGCTGAACTCCATATACTCTCCTGATGCAGGATGTATGAAGCCGAGCGTTCCCGCATGCAGCAGCTGACCGGAAAGTGTAAATGGCGACTTTGCCGGTCCATACACCGGGTCTCCGAGTATCGGATGATTTATGGATGACATATGCACCCTGATCTGATGCGTCCTGCCGGTTTCAAGCCTGCAGCGGATAAGGGTGAAGTCTTTCTTCAGATACTCAACAGGCTCGTAATGTGTCACAGCTCTTCTTCCATCGCTGCGGATCGCTATCTTCTTTCTGTCTTTTGTATCCCTGCCGAGGGGCGCATCCACTGTCCCGGGTTCCTTAACAACCCCATGGCATATCGCAGTATATATCCTTGTAATGGAATGCACGGCAAACTGTTCCGCAAGTCCTCTGTGTGTCCTGTCATTTTTACAGACTACCAGAAGTCCGCTGGTATCTTTGTCAATACGGTGTACAATACCCGGACGGAGTACTCCGTTTATCCCGGAAAGAGAATCTCCGCAGTGAAAAAGCAGTGCATTTACAAGAGTTCCCGAGGTATGTCCCGCTGCCGGATGTACCACCATTCCCTGAGGCTTATCGATAACAAGAAGATTCTCATCTTCATAGCAGACGGATAAGGGAATATCCTCCGGAAGTATGGTGAGGGGCTCGGGTTCCGGTATCGATATGCTGACCCGGTCACCGGGATTAAGTCTGTAGGAGCCCTTTTTAACGGAGTCATTTACAAAAACTCTTCCGGATGCTATCTGACCTGCAAGAAAGGTACGCGAATGATCGGGAATAGCCGCAGACAGGAATTTATCCAGTCTCTCACCGGCCTCCTCCGGTTCGGTTATCATCTCGTAGATCTCATCCATAAGCCTTATTTTTCATCCCCTGTCTCTTCGGTTTCCGGGTTGTCACCCTTTTTCTTCTTCTTTTTCTTTTCCTTTTCCGTATAAGTGCCGTCCTCATTTCTGATCTTGTCACCGAGAAGTACATCAAAATCATCTCCATGATATTTAAAGATCATAAAGATTATCAGTAATATAACCGGAACCGTAACAAAGATATCCGCAACATTGAATACCGGAAAATCGATCAGCTTAAAATACAGGAAGTCCGTCACATAGCCAAGTCTGATACGGTCGATCATATTTCCTACTGCCCCGCCGAGTATGCAGGTGATGAGGATGGTCAGTATCCTGTAATATCTGTTACCGATGATATGGATCAAAACATAGATAAGTGCTCCGATCAGGATCACTGAAAAAAGTGTAAGAAAAAGGGTCTTACCGGAAAGCATACCCCATGCGGATCCTGAATTATGTATGTGAAGTATTTCAAATACACCGGAAATGACGGGTGTACCCTCCCCCACTCCGAAACTATTAATAATGATCAGCTTTGTGATCTGATCCGCAGCTACTATAAGGGTAAACAGGATCAAAATTGAGATTAAAGATTTCTTTTTCAGATTATTCATAGGCGTTGTGTTTACATAATTTTTTTATTGTTACCTGCATGTGGATTTTTGTAAGATAAATATGAATCCAAATGTATTTTTCACGTCCAATGAGACCTGCTACGTGGTATTCAATTATGTAACCTTTCATGAATTCATGAGATGCCGGCAATTATCAACATCTTTGTACAGACAAAGAGCATCCTGCAAGGATGCTCTTTCCCGTATTTATCTTTTGTCACGGTAAAGTAAGCCGGGACAAAAACTACATACCTGCAAACGGATCAATACCTTCTCCGCCGAGGACTGAACCATATACGTTTGAAGCACTGCTTCTGCGGTCTTCACGCGACCCGCCGACGCCGCCTCCGCCGAGGCCTCCTCCGCTGTCCATGCCGCCGCCCATGCCGCCGCCCATACCACCGCCGGAACGGCGCCCGGAATCACCTGATGATCTGCGGTCTTCGATCTTGGCGGAAGGATCGAAATCAGTGGATTCCAGATAAGCAAGATGCATCTTTATGGTATCTGCAAAACGTTGTTTGTATTCAGCATAGCGGATCTCCAGATCCTTCATATGGGTCTCCATTTCCGCAAGCTGCTCATGAGCGTCCTTCACGATCTCATTTGCACGGCTGCGGGCCTCAGCTTCAATATTACGTGCTTCACGTGCAGCATTCGATTTGGATTCCTCCGAGTTCTTCTCGGCAAGCATCAAAGACTTTTTCAGGCTGTCTTCCGTAGATTTATAATGCTGCAGCGAGTCTTCCATGGTGATGACTCTTTCCTTAAGCTCTGCATTGGAACGGTACAGTTCCTCATAGCTAACGGATACCTCGTGAAAAAACTGATTTACATCATCTTTGTTATAGCCAAGACCTGTTTTAAACTTTTTCTGCTGAATATCAACGGGTGTAAGCATCCTTCTCCTCCATCATACCCCATATACCCCAACAACCGATCAAAACAATGTTTAGAACTTACCAAGCTGGGGAGAAAGCGTCGAATCATTTAAGATCTCGTCCCTGAGATCTCCGGATACCTCAATATTATTGGGTGCAGCTATAAATATGCTGGCGGATATTGCCCTAAGATCTCCGCCAAGGCCGTAGCATGCGCCTCCTATAAAATCGATGATCCGCTGTGCCGGATCGATCTCCACACCTTCCATATTGATAACGATGGTCTTACCACTCTTAAGAAGATCGGTAACTGTCTGTGCATCGTCAAACTCCTGAGGCTTGATTACATATACTTCACTGGCCGGATTCAAGTTTCTTCTCCTTTGACTGTCGAAGGATACCAGCTTACCCGGATCCTCGGTTTGACGGGTTACACGCTTTCTGCCTGAAGAATTTCCTGACTGTGCGGTTCTGGCAGGCGGTGTGTAGGAAGAAGTCGAAGCGGCCTGATATGAAGAGGTGGAACGCGGTGCAGGTGCAGGTCTGCTGTACTGCGGACGCGGTGCCGGTTCTTCAGGAGGTTCTGCTACAGGTTCTTTCTTCTTACGACGGAAAGAGAAACCTTCATCGAGATCGTCATCCTCTTCATCAAAGAGGTCATCGGTCTCCTCATCGTAATCGTCCTCATCATCACTTACACGAAAATAATCAAGAAAACTCTTTTTACCCTTTGCCATCTTTATTAATCTCCTGTCCTAACCTGATCATAAGGTTATTTCATAATTCCTGGCTCCGAAAATGGCAGTACCCACACGGACCATGGTAGCCCCTTCTTCTATGGCAACTTCAAAGTCATTTGTCATTCCCATGGAGAGGACGCTCATATCTACATTATCTATACTTTCCGATTTTATGTCAAGTGATAATTGCTTTATTGCGCGAAAGACTTCACGATTTTCTTCGGGATCATCCACAAAGGGGGCGATGGTCATAAGTCCGTGTATCCTGATATGCGGCAGACGGCTTATATCTCTGACCAGCTGCATCGTCTCCTCACGGCTGACTCCGAACTTGGTCTCCTCTCCCGCTTCGTTCACTTCAATAAGGATATCCGCCGTTACACCGCGCTTTTCAGCCTCTTTTTCAATGGCTTCGGCGAGATGAAGGGAGTCCACGGAATGTATCATTACCGCACGTTCAATGACATATTTTATCTTATTGGTCTGAAGATGCCCTATCTGGTGGAAATGTACCGGCCTGGAAATGTTGTCATATTTCTCCTTAAGTTCCTGGGGCTTATTCTCTCCGAATTCCATAACGCCTGCTGCAGCAAGAGTCTCGATATCCGAGAGTGGTTTGGTCTTGCTTACGGCGATCAGCGTGATCTCCTTCGGATCCCTTCCGGCCCTTTCCGCCGCCGCACGGACCCTGTCTTCCACTTTCCTGTAATTTGCGATGATGTCTGTCTGCATATTACCGCCTCTTTCCCGATCCCTAATAAAGGATCTGATTTTCTATAACTCCTTCCGCGTCCATGACGATATTATCGAATTCCCTGAGCCCATCCTTGTCGGAAACGATAGTAAACTCATCACCGATCTTAACTATGGATATCTCTGTGAAATCCGCAACGCCCTTATTCGCAAGATAAACACCCTTAAGCTTTCCGCGGTCAAGAGTGGATACCGCGAGGGTATCCGTGGAATCAGGTTTGATCAGTACCCCGTCATCAGGAAGGCTCTCGGGTCCTACATAGTACAAGGAGTTCTCTTTATCATATTTGTAAATATCCGGATTAACCTCGCGCACGGTCGGCTCACCGTTTTCATCAACAGACCGGATATACAGCTTATCGACGGTGGATTCATTTCCCCCGGCAGTCATATAATCCTTGGGAACTATATAAACCTCTTTATCCAGGATGGCGGTGTTCGGAACCTTAAGACCGGCAAAATCATCCAGAATGATCTCCACTGTAAGGAACCTTTCTTCCACATAATCTATCATGTACCGGTTCATGGGCAGCGTCAGCACATAACTGTCTCCCATACGTATCAGGTCATAATTTGAAGCCATCTGAATATCGGAATTATTGATGGTATACAGAAGCCGGTTTTCATTTAACAGACGATTGGCCTGATCGATGGATATCTTGCAGCAGACCGTCCAGTCCTCATTTGAGATTATCTTATAAATGGTACTTCCGGCCTCAACGATATCTCCCGCCTTCAGGATCTTCTTCTCATATTTTGACTGGTCGAAATCCTCTTCCTTCAGTGTTTCGGGAACCTTCTTTTCAAATCCGTCAAGGTAGTAGGTTATGATACCGCTTTCCGGAGAATTCATATTAAGTACCGTTGACTGAACGGCTGTCCCCTGGGTACGGTATTCCTTCATGAGGATCTGGTTGGACATTTCAAGGACTTTGCTTTCTATGGTGTTCCGGAAATTATAGATATTATAGAACGTCGTATCGGAATAACCTGCCTTAAAGGTATCGATGGCGCTTCTTATCTGAAGATAATCGGATGCGCTGAAGATACTGGTTCCTTCCGGTACAAGTGAAATGGACTGCAGCAGGCTTCCGGTTTCATCAACGGTACATACGGCCGCATTTTTTGCAACCCTCTCACCGTCACGGATATAATAACAAACATAGCCGGATTTCCCGCTGGTTATCTCCTTCTCATCACGGAGAGCTATGGCATCACAGTTAATATTGTTATTGATATTACTGGAATTGACCTTATAGGTGGTGATGGGTTCCTTGCGTAAAGACAGGAAAATACTCGCCAGAACATACAGGAGTATAACCCCGAATATGATCAATGCCGAGTTAACACGAAAGGACTTGTTCATCCTTACCACATTATTCTTTTTTCTCTGCTTCTTTCCGGCCACGGAAGACATCTCCTACTCTGCCATATTGAACATGACGCTGTAGCATTGGTACAGGTCACTTTTGGAAATGGAATCGGCTACCATCATGGTATAGCTGGTTCCGTTGATAGTTGCTTTCATTGTAAGGCAGCTTCCGGCGCCGCCTGTTGTACCTGTTTTCCAGGTATGGATCGTAATATTGGAAGGAAGATCAACATTTCCCACAAGAAACTGGTTTGTGGCCTCGGCGGTATCTTCCCAGGTATTTCCGTAAGAATCCGAATAGCTGTAGGTGTAGGTCGTATAACTGTCGATATCCTGAATGATTGCATATTCGGACGCGGCATTTACGATAAGGTACATATCATAGGCCGTAGTGTAATGCTGAAGGTCATCAAGTCCGTGGGGATTCATGAAATGCGTGCAGGTTGCACCGATCTCCTTAGCCTTCTCATTCATCCTGTCCACGAAGGCCTCTTCCGAACCGCATATCGCTTCCGCAAGATAGATGCAGTAATCATTATAGGAGGAAAGCATAAGCGCATACAGAAGATTCCGAACTGTGATCAGATCGCCGGGATCCAGATAACTCTGCACTGCATCGCTGTCCCTGAATGAGATATTGTGTGAAATGTGGATCACATCATCGAGGGATATCTCGCCCTTTTCTATCGCATCGCAGACCACTATACCGGTCATGAGTTTTGTCATACTTGCAGGATAAATACGCCTGTGTGCATTGTGAGCCACCAGACATTCACCGGTATCATTATTTACCATGATTGCTGCATAGGTATTGTCGGAAAACATTGCGGGGTGGATCTCTTCATCCACACCGATAACCGCATATTTAGTTGCAAAGCCCGGCAGCGGTGAGGTCCCCAGCCCTTCTATGGAATCGGAAACACTCAGTGCCTCTCCGGAAAACTGCGAGGTATATTCTCCGCTTTTGCTGCACAGAAAAAATATCATGCCCCCGCCTAAAAGTATGATGATAAGAAAATATATTATGCCTTTACCCATTTCATCAGTGCTTGTACAGATTCCGCCAGTCGAGATCTCCTCTTTCAAGTGACTTGATGAGCAGTTCGGCCGAAGCGAGATTTGTAGCGATAGGAATATTGTGAATATCACAAAGGGTGCAGATATTCACAAAGTCATTGGTTGCGGTCATGTGTATCATGGGATCACGCATAAAGATGACCAGATCCATCTGGTTCGCCTCTATCTGGGTCCCGATCTGCTGGACACCGCCAAGATGTCCGGCAAGGAATTTGTGCACGGTGAGACCTGAAGCCTCCTCCACCAGCCGTCCGGTAGTATCCGTGGCGTACAGAGTGTGATGGCTCAGAATTCCCCTGTAAGCGATGCAGAGATTCTGCATCAGTTTCTTCTTAGGATCATGTGCGATCAGTACTACATTCATAAATCCTTCTCCCTTTGTAAACTCCCCTTCTCTACTCCGGACCACCCCTGAACCGAAGTAAAGGCTTTTTTCTAATATCTTTCGGGCTGCATTCCCACATTCAGCACTATCCCTATCATTATCGCGGAACTGAGCAGCGAACTCAGGCCGTAGCTTATAAAAGGAAGCGGTATACCCGTATTGGGAAGCAGCGCCGTTGTTACTCCGATATTGATAAAAGACTGGATCGCAAAAAGACTTGCTGCGCCGCCTGCCAGGAGCATCCCTCCGGCGTCCTTTGCCCTGCGCGCGATCCTTATACATTGTAACACTATGAACAGAATGATTGCAATAACAATTACACTTCCGACGAAACCAAATGCCTCGCCCACCACGGAAAAGATAAAGTCCGTCTGCTGCTCCGAGATCATCCTTGAAGAGCTTACGGTAACCACATCCGGATTTGGCGTAAGTCCTTTTCCGAACAGCTGTCCCGAACCGATGGCCATGACCGAGCTCGCCTGCTGTGAGTTCATATCCATATGCTCCGACGGGAAAAGGAAGGTCAGGATACGGTCTACCTGATATCCGTTCAGAAGCTTCTGATCAGGCTGCTGTATATACCACATGAAAGTACCGGCCAGCGGGATCACTATAAGCAGCGCTATGAAAATGATCTTGTAGCTGAGTCCCGCCAGATAAAGCATAAGCAGCATTATGGCTATGGTACAGATGGTTGTTGAAAGATCCGGCTCCTGGAAGATCAGGAAAGCCGGAGGGATTATGGAAGCCACAAAAAGCAGGAGCCCCTTGGGCCTTGAGATCTGGTCCTCTTCCTTAAGCTTTGACAGCAGTCCCGCCATAAAGACTATCATCAGAACCTTTGCCAGCTCGGAAGGCTGGAAGGTGAAGCCTGCTATGGTGAACCAGCGCGTAGCATTATTGACATTAACACCGAATAAAAGCACGGCCATAAGTATAATAAGGATAAAGACATAGATCAGCCATTTAAGCTCAAAAAACATATGATAGTCCAGCAGGGAGAAAACTATGATGAGTACAAATGCACCTGCCACTCCTATCGCCTGTTTCATGGTAAAGTCCGAGTCAGCGCGGTTGATACATATAACACCGAATATCATCATACCAAGGACCGTGATGAGCAGTATGAAATTGTAGTCCTTAAGTCTGTAGCGCTTCAGCATATATATCAGTCTGACAAGGTTCCCTGACCGTTGAGGCTGGAATCCGTCAATGCCTCCTTATCATATAAATATGCATAGATAAAACCGGTAACCTCCGCCGCATTGGCAGATGCATAGCCATACTGTATGACCGTGGTGACCGATATCTCCGGGGAACTGTAGGGCGCGTAGGATATAAAGAGCGCATGGGAAGGATCATTTGCACTCTCCTGTGCCGTTCCCGTCTTTCCAGCAACCTCTACCTTGATACCGTTAAGCATCTTATCCTTATCCAGGTCGTCGGTTACCACGAGACGCATGCCTTCATGAACCGTGCTCCAAAGCTCGTCGGAAATCTTTACCTGGGAATGCACCGAATGCTCTCCCACCCGTATGATCTTTCCGGAGTTGTCCTCTATACGGTTCAAGAGAGTCAGATCATAACAGGTACCGTTATTTGCAAGCGTGGATACGTAACGTGACAGCTGAATCGGAGCAAAGGAATTACGTCCCTGTCCGATGGCGGAGGTTACGGCATCGTTATCGGAGATATGCGGTGATATCTCGTCGAGCTCCAGTCCCGACTTACTGTCCAGACCGAACATGGAGGCATATTTCGCAAGGGCATCTATACCATCCGAATCCACATAGGTTCCGGACTTGCAGGCCATACGGTAACCCACAACATAATAGAAATAATTGCAGGATACATCTATAGCCTTCGTGATGGACACATCACCGTGATTGCTGCCGTTTTTGTTATAAAGCCAGCACGCGGGCTTGGTATATACTTCCTCAAAGATACCCTTATCCTTGATCTCCTCGTGAAGGGTGAGTGAACCTTCCTGCACGCCCGCTATGGTGGAGATCATTTTGTAGGTCGAACCCGGCGCGGTCCTCATGGTGCATGCCCTGTTATTAAGTGGCGTGGTCTGATCCGCCAGCAGGGCCGAATAATACGCGTCATCCACATAATTGGTAAGATAGTTATTGTCATAGCTTGGATAGCTTACCAGGGCCTTTACCTCTCCCGTTCTTACATCAGTGACTACTATGGAGCCCGAGCAGGGTTTCAGCGCCAGCATGGCCGGGGTAATGTCCAGGGATCTGATCTTGTTCTGCATAAATGTATAGGAATTGATCAGGCCGTTACGGTAATCCGAATAATCCTTATCATTTTCCGCATTCAGCACACCCTGTTCATAAAGAAGATTTATCACATCCTGACCGGAGATACTTCCCTGCTGTATCATAACCTTAAGGACCATCTTATCGAAGGTACTGTCCTTTGACAGCTCCTCCAGGATATGGTCCGCCAGAAGTTTGTATATCTCATCGGAATCGTAATATTTATCCGCCTCCTCGATATCCGTTACATCTATTGCCTCAATACTGATCAGATATCTCAGGTAGCTCTGCAGACTTATATCTCCGCTGACATAGGAGGTAAATGTAGGATCCGTATTATCAACCCCGGATCGCATGTAGGTTCCGTCGGAAGCAAGGAATTCACAGATATATTCCATATATTCCTGGTACTCGGCCGAAAGACCCTTTACGGGAGCGGGACTATCTCCGAGCTGGCTCTGAATACCCGAAAGAACGCTCTGCTTACGGTCAAGGAACATCCGGTATATGCCGGATTCATGTGCGGTGGCATCCGGGCCCTTCATCCTGTCCAGCTTAATCTGGTTATTGTTGAACAGTGCCGCATACACATCCGTTACCGGGATGACATTATCCTTATTATCGTCGGGAGCATAGGCATAATCTATCATATGCGCTATGAGGATGGACGCTATCTCCTTTTCCAGCATGTCATAGCAGTATTTGGTAAGATTGGCGTCTATGGTAAGATATACATCCCCGCCGGATCTCGCGCTGATAACATTGGTCACTTCAATGACGCGGCCGAGATTATCGACCTGCATGGTCTCGCTGCCGTCATATCCGTGAAGTTCGTTTTCGTAGATCATTTCAACCCCGGTCTTACCTACGACATCGGACGTGGTATAGGTTATGCCGGAATTCTCATCGGAATTGAGTCTCAGCAGATCTTCCTCAGAGGCTTTTCCCACATAACCGATGATATGTGCAAAATATTTTGCGTCATTATATATACGGGTAGAATCAACCAGGATATCCATGCCGAAAAGCCTGTCCTGATTCTCAAGTATGGTGGAACGGCTGCGCTCGGTTATGTTCCGGGCGATCTCAACGGGTACGTATTGCTGGAAACGGTTCAGCCAGAGCAGATATCTGCAGCCCATTATCTGGAGTTCACGCTCGGGCGTATAAGTATCCGAAAGCTCAAAGCGCTCCCTGAGTACTTCTACAACATCGGCAGCGGTACTGGCTTTTTCCTCATCGGAAAGGTCATCATAGGAGCTTGCGGCATATACGTCACGCAGAAAGCCCGGACGGGCGGATTCGGAATTCGTAAATCTGTAGCTGCTGCCCTCCAGGGCTATGGGAAAGTTTATATTGAGCTTGTCCCCTTCAGCCGCAAGAATGTCTATGGTATCGGATACCACCTGGTTCTTCAGTACATTTTCGGGAACTCCCAGCTCCTCCGCCCGCCTTGCAAGACGGGTATCATTACCGAAGGTCAGATTGTATGTCAGTTTGTTATATGCAAGGACCTTGCCGGTGCTGTCAAGGATACGTCCGCGGATGGAGGGGATGGTCAGGGTCTTTTCGGTGAGGACGGTCAGATCCTCCGTATATGTCTCTCCCTGTTTGATCTGAAGATAGAAAAGCCGGTGCACAAGAATAACGCTGAGCACAATGGCAAGCAGGGTAACCGGAAATATCCTGCTCTTCACGTACTCAACGAAAAGCTCTTTAAGATATATAAAAAATTCCTTTATAAGCTTCATTTATCTTTGAGCCTTTCTCCGCAAGCTTCGGTTGATCCTTAGAAGGATCCTGTAAATAAGTACGGTAATAAGTATATCATAGAGGGCTCTCGGCAGCATCTGATGCAGCAGGAAGAACCCAAGATTGGTTCTGTTCCTGAGAAGGAAGGAAATTATATATATTACGAGGTCAAAGACTGTCTGGTCCAGGACAATGATCAGAACAGGAAGGCTTATATCCTCCATCAGGTATTTTTTATGGAATTTACCGTTCAGATAACCGATGATCATATAAAGAAATGCATAGGGTCCCAGGTACATCCCATACATGACGTCATAGAGGAGACCTGAGAAAAAGCCCGTGAGCATCCCTTCCTTCCTTCCGCGCATGATACCGAAGGACATGGTAAGTATGAGCAGCAGATTCGGAGCTACGGCTGTCACATTGTGGAAGGTAAACAGCGTGGTCTGCAGCACAAAACAAAGAAGGATCAGAATTGTAAGCGTTAGGATTCTTCTCATCAGTAGGTCACTTCCTGTTTACGGTCCGTAATAACCAGAACATCACGGATATTACTGAAATCAACCGCCGGCTTAAGCTTAGCGGTGACGGTAAGGTTGTTGGGATCCTCGGTTATCTCTGTTATATAACCTATGGTAAGTCCATAGAGAAAACGGTCGGATACATTTGAAGTAAGAACCGCATCGCCGATGCTTATGGTAACATCCTTATCGATGTCGGTGGCAAGGAGATAACCGTCGTTATATGTCGTCAGGCTTCCCTCCACGGTGCAGAGCGCACTGTTGGGCCCTATCTCCGCGGTAACCTTGACGCGGTCGTCCACTATGGCACGGACCTTGGAATGATCGGCATAGGTCTCGACAACAATACCAAGAAGACCGCCATCAAAAAGCACATTGCAGTCTTCATATACGCCGTCGTTCAGCCCTTTATTGATATAAAATTCATTAAACCAGCCGGAACTGTCCACTGAGAAGACTCTTGCAGCGGTGGTCTCATACTCCGGATACATCTGATCCAGATCATAGAGCTGTCTGAGTCCCGAAAGCTCTGTCAGCTCAGCCTGGTTTCTGGCTATATTATCTTCGAGTTCACGGTTTTTCTCCCTCAGGGCTTCATTTTCCTCCCTGAGAGCTTTCACATCACCGAATACCCGGAAACGGTCCATGGTCCACTCACCCACAGAGCTTGCCCCCTCCTGAAGAGGTGTGATCACCTTGCCGAAGAGTATTCTGGTCTTCTCCAGAAATGAATCCGAAAAAAGTGATATACCCAGCAGGATTATGCACATTATGGAAAGCCCCAGCAGAAGGTATTTAGGGGAAATATCTTTTTTATAGTTAAATTTCATTAAGATATCCTCTCTCAAAGAAGCTCAGATACTCATTATCTCCGATAATGATATGATCCCTGAGCGGTATTCCCATCATTTCTCCGAGCTCCGACAGTCGTTTGGTTATCTGGATATCATCCCGGCTGGGCTCGGGCAAACCTGAAGGATGATTATGCAGCAGTATAAAATATACCGCCCCGCATCCAAGTGCATCGATAAATATCTCTCTGGGAGATACGAGAGATCTGTTCACAGTTCCCTCTGTCACCAGAGTTTCCCGCAGGAAACCGCCGGCTGAATCAAAGAAAGCGGCCGTAACCCTTTCCTTGGTAAGGTAGCGCATGTCTTCCCTGAAGAATTCGGCAACGGATTCCGGTTCATTAAAGCGTATCAGTTCCCGGGCCTTTTCCTTTGATATCCGGCGTGAAAGCTCAGCTACAGCCTTAAGCTGGACGGCTTTTACCTGCCCGATACCCGGCAGCCTTGTAAGATCCCGGATGGAAAGATAATTCAGTCCGGTCAGACCCGGATGCAGCGGATCCAGGTTAAGAAGGCGCTCCGACAGAGCCACAACGTTTTCCTTCTGACTTCCGCTCCGCAGGATCACGGCCAGCAGCTCCGCATCGGAAAGAACATGTATTCCGTAAAGCTCCGCCTTCTCCCGTGGTTTGCTTTGATCAGCCATATCAGAGATACGTAAATGGCCTTCAAAGTTTTCGTTTTTCTTTTTCATAAGCTCTCCTTTCGCCTCTTCGGGAGTGTCGGGACAGCTGTAAAAAAGTATTTTACCATTCTATGAGCTTTTTTTCCACTATTTTCTGAATGGAGGATATTATCCCGAATTTTGCGTGGGGATAGGTAAGTCCTCCCTGAAAATAAACCGCATAGGGTTCTTTCATGGGTGCATCCGCGGAAAGCTCTATGGAAGCGCCGGAGATAAAAGCTCCCGCTGCCATTATGACTTCCGCATCATAGCCCGGCATGGCCCAGGGTATGGGTGTGACAAAGCTGTCCACCGGAGCTGCGGACTGTATGCCTTCACAGAAAGCCGTGATCCTTTCAGGAGTTCCGAGCTCCACAGCTTCGATGATATCATAGCGCTCTTCTGCTCCGCCGGGAATAGCCCTGAATCCAAGCCCCTCATAGCAGTTCGCGGCAAATACGGCGCCCTTCAGCGCAGCCGCCGTTACAGTCGGGGCAAGGAAGAGTCCCTGGGCAAACTGGCGTGTAACTCCGAGAGATGCACCTACCTCCTTCTCCAGCCCCGGGGTTGTGAGCCGTGCTGCCGCAAGACTGATGCATTCCTTCGTACCGCAGATATACCCTCCGATGGGGGCCAGGCCGCCTCCCGGGTTTTTGATGAGGGATCCCACGAGCATATCGGCGCCCACATCCCCCGGCTCCAGGGTCTGTACGAATTCCCCGTAACAGTTATCCACCAGGGTTATGAGATTTCCCCGGATATTCTTCACAAAGCTTATCACCTCACCTATCTGCCCGACGGATAGGGACGGCCGTGTATCATAGCCCTTTGAACGCTGTATGTGTATGACCTTTGTTTTATCGTTAATGGCTTCCTTTATTCCCTCAAAATCCCAGGATCCGTCGGGCTTAAGTGATACCTCCCTGTAGCTGATGCCGAATTCGGCAAGGGATCCGGGAGTCTCACGTATACCGATCACACCCTGAAGCGTGTCATATACCTTTCCCGCTACGGAAAGGATCTCGTCACCCGGCCGGAGCACACCCGCAAGGGCTATGGAAAGCGCGTGGGTTCCGCAGGTTATCTGCTGTCTTACCAGTGCGTCCTCCGTATGAAAAACCTCTGCATATATCTCTTCCAGGGCGGTTCTTCCGCTGTCATTGTAGCCATATCCCGTAGTTCCGTATAAATGTGCCTCCGCAAGCCCGGCCTTCTGCATGGCCCGCAGAACCTTGATCTGGTTCTGCTCGGCTATGGAATCGATCGCTTCAAACCGGTCCTTAAGTCCGGCCTCAATACCGGCACAGTAATCATACACTTTTTCATCTATCCCGAGGGACAGATAGTATTCCTTACATTTGCTGTTCATTTGTTTCTCCTGATTATTATGATGCCGTGGTCAAAAGATTTTTGCCACCGGCTGATGATCCGCAGCCCGTATATTTCTTTCAGTGAAGGAGTGAAAGGATATATGACAGGACAGCCCCGTCATTTTCGAACTTCTCCTTCTCAAGCCATATTACATTCTTCTCTCTCCTGAACCAGGTCAGCTGGCGCTTTGCAAAATGCCTGGTGTTCTGCTTCAGCTTATCGACTGCCGTATCGAGATCGGTCTTCCCTTCCAGATACTCAAGTATCTCCTTATAACCTATGCCCTGCATGGATACATAGCTTTCGTCAAGCCCCTGATCCCGCAGTCTGCGGACCTCATCCACCAGTCCCTGCTCAAGCATCAGATCCACCCTGCTGTTTATGCGGTCGTAGAGCGCGGCCCGGTCCATGGTCAGAACGAAATATCGGCTGTCAAAGACCGTATCCTTCTTCCGTTCATTTTCATTATGTTTCGAAATAGGCCGCTGATGGATCATATAGAATTCAAGCGCGCGTATCACCTTTCGTGTATTGTTCGGATGAATAGTCTCAAAAGCCCCGGGATCCACTGCCCTGAGCCGGTTTACCAGCTCTGCCCGTCCCGCCTCCGTCCCCGCAAGCTCTTCAAGTTCTTCCCTTATTGAAGGATCCCGTTCCTCGGTAAAATCTATACCGTATAAAAGAGCCTGGATATAAAATCCTGTACCTCCCACAAGTATGGGGGTCTTCCCACGGCCGCAGATATCTTCCACGGCCTGCATGGCCAGTTTCTGAAAGACTGTAACATCAAAATCCTCATGGGGATCCAGAACATCTATCAGGTGATGAGGTATGTCCTGCATTTCCCCGGGACCGATCTTCGCTGTTCCGATATCCATCCCCCGGTAAACCTGCATGGAATCGGCCGAGATTATCTCGCCGTCAATCCTTTTGGCAAGTTCAAGTGACAGGCCCGTCTTTCCCGCCGCGGTAGGTCCGGTAAGGATGATCAGAGGGCGTTTAATTTTATTACCAGTATCATTATTCATCATTTAAACCCGTATATCTATTGTCATCCTGTAATACGATTGAATACTCTATCCGGATCTCCCTTACTTATCCTGTAATACGCTTGAATTTCCTATCGAGATCTTCCTTCGTCATCCGAATTATCGTAGGTCTGCCATGGGGACAGGTGTAGGGATTTTCAAGGGTGAGCAGTTCCTTCATAAGGACCTGCACCTCATGAACGGAGATCATCTGATTACCCTTTACCGCAGCTTTGCAGCCCATGGTTGCAAGCTTCTTTACAAAAATATCCTCGGTCACCCCTTCTATCCCGGCGGAAATATAAGCTACCAGCTCCATAAAGACATCCTCTCCGGAGAGTCCCAGCAGATTGACGGGAAGTGCGGAAAGCTTTATCTCATTTCCCCCGAAGTCCTCTATCTCAAATCCGAAAGACTCAAGCGTTGAAAATGATGTGACCACGGCTTCCTTTTCGGCAGCCGATAAGGTGATGATCTTAGGCGGAAAAAGCTTCTGACTGTTAATCTTACGCTGCCTGAATTCCGCAAGAAAACGTTCGTAGTTCACCTTTTCATGTGCCGCATGCTGATCCATCAGATACAGAGTATCCTTATACTGGGTGATCCAGTAAGTATTAAAGGCAAGGCCTATCACTATAACCTCGGGTTCAGCCTCTTTCGATAGGTAATTGTCATCTGTAAGCAGCGACTGACGGAAGGAAAGCTGTTCAGCAGCTTCTTTCCCGGCAATATCCTCACGTTGCCGCCTTTCTTCGGCTTTCCTTTCCTCCTCCTTTTGCTGCAGCTTCTTCCTGAAATCCGCAGGCATCAGGGCTTCAAGAATACTGTAGGAGTCTCCCGCTGCTTTTCGTTGAGCCGGTCCGGAGCTGCCGTATTTCCCGGCGGGCTCGGATACCTGCGTGCGATCATTGCCTCGGACATATCCTGATTTCCCCAGATCCTCGCCAGAAGAGACAGGCTCCGGAATCTGAGAGCTCCCGCCTCTTCCGGAAGCTTCCGGTATCTGTGAATTCCCGCCTCTTCCGGAAGTTTCGGATGCATGATCCTCCCTCATTAAAGACTCACCGGACACACGTTCAGACCCGGTCTTATTAAGAGTCCCACGGGAAGAAAGATCGGGATTTCCCTTATATATCTTATCTTTTATCCCGTAGTCGGAATTCATATCAGGAATATGAGAGTTTTCCTTCAGGGTATTCAGCACCCCATGAAATACTGCGGAAAAAAGAGCCTTTTCATTCTGATACTTGAACTCCCTTTTGGTAGGATGGACATTTACATCGCATTCCTCCCTGGGCAGAGTGAGATAAAGCACGGTGAAGGGAAAGCGGTGCTGCATGATATAGGTTTTATACGCTTCCTCAATGGCTCTGTTTATAACAGGCGATTTAATATATCTGGAATTCACGAAGTAATTCTCAAAGCTCCGGTTTCCCCTCGAGAGAAAGGGCTTTCCGATAAATCCGCCGATCTTAAGCCCGCTTTCCGCGTAATCTACCGGCATCAGGCTTCCGGTTATATCTTTTCCGTAAAGCATATAGACGGTATCCTTAAGATTACCGTTTCCGGTGGTATCCAGCACTGTCTTTCCGTTGTTGATGAGTCTCACCGCCACATCGGGGTGCGACAGCGCGATATGGGACATGAGATCGCTGATATAAGAGCCTTCTGTCATGGAGCTTTTCAGGAATTTAAGCCTTGCGGGAGTATTATAGAAAATGTTCCTGCTCACGATGGTGGTGCCGTCGGGGGCTCCTATCTCGGTGCATTCCAGCTCCGTACCGCCGCTTATCACATATTTAATGCCTGTAAGGGATTCCCGCGGTTTTGTTATCATCTCTGTCTCAGTGACAGCGGAAATAGTGGAAAGTGCCTCGCCCCGAAAGCCCAGTGTGCCGATAGCCGCAAGATCCGCCGCATCCCGAAGTTTTGATGTGGCATGGCGCATAAAGGCCTTTCGTACCTCTTCTCCCGGAATGCCGCTGCCGTTATCGGTCACCCTGATAAATGATATGCCGCCATCCTTGATCTCCACGGTCACTCGATCCGCTCCCGCGTCTATGGAATTCTCAACCAGCTCTTTGACAATTGAAGCCGGCCGTTCGATCACCTCTCCGGCGGCGATCTTATCTATGGTCTTCTGATCTAATACGTGGATCATTTTTATCTCCTGAAGAAATCAAAATTATGATACAGGGTGCAAAAGGCAGACTGCGGGTCAGTTGAGCGTTTCCTTAAGATGCAGCAGATTCAGCAGCGCCGCGATGGGCGTCATCTCATTGACATCCATCTCACGTATCTGATCCAGAACCTTCTGCTCAGACTTTGTAAGGCGTCTGCCCTTTACCTGATTCACAGTCTCTCCGGTTGTTTCGCTCTCGGGCACCGCTGCTGCCCTGACCGGCGGATTTTCGGCTCCGGCATTTCCCTGTACCTGCAGATATCTGATATTTCCCGTAAGATCCTCCTCAGCCAGCAGCTGGGCTATGGTCCTTGCCCGGTTGGTAACGGCAGCCGGAACACCGGCAAGCTCCGCAACCTCGATACCATAGGAACGGTCGGCGCCTCCCGGGATGATCTTCCTGAGAAAGGCTATGCCGCTTCCGGTCTGGCGTATGGCTATACAGAAATTCTGCACGCCTGAAAGCTTGCCCTCCAGTTCGGAAAGCTCATGATAATGGGTGGCAAAAAGGGTCTTTGCGCCGAGCTTTTTGGTGTCTGCAATATATTCCACCACTGCCCATGCTATGGAAAGCCCGTCAAAGGTGGATGTACCGCGGCCGATCTCATCGAGTATGATAAGTGAATCCTTTGTGGCATTTCTGAGTATGGATGCCACCTCGCTCATTTCAACCATGAATGTGGACTGGCCCTGGGCAAGATCGTCGCTGGCGCCGACACGGGTAAAGATCCTGTCGCTTATACATATATCCGCCGCGTCTGCCGGCACATAACTGCCTATCTGGGCCATAAGCGCGATAAGAGCAACCTGACGCATGTAGGTGGATTTACCGGCCATATTCGGTCCGGTGATGATGGCGATGCGGCGCGAATCCGGATCCAGCATCGTATCATTCGGGATAAATGAATCATTCTGAAGCATCTTTTCCACAACAGGATGTCTTCCGTTGGTTATGGAAATGATCTGCTCTTCATTTATACCCGGGCGTACATAATGATTCCTTACTGCGGCTACCGAAAGGGAACAGTAGGTATCCAGCTCCGCGATGACATCCGCCATATGCTGAACTCTTTTGATCTCCATGGTGAGCCTGTCTCTCAGCTCGGAATAAAGGGCATATTCCAGTGCAAAAAGGCGGTCCTCGGCATTGAGTATCACATCCGACAGACGGTTAAGCTCATCTGTTGTATATCGTTCCGCATTTGTAAGGGTCTGCTTTCTTATGAAATGCTCCGGCACCTTATCCAGAAATGAACTTGTCACTTCGAGGTAATAGCCGAACACCTTATTATACTTGATCTTCAGATTACGTATGCCGCTGGCTTCCCTCTCCCGCTCCTCCATTTCCATAAGAAGCTGTTTGGAATTACCTTTCTTTTCCTTCAGGTCATCGATCTCCGCATTATAACCCGGGCGGAAGATGCCGCCTTCTTTTACGGTGATCGGAGCGTCTTCATCGATGGCATCCTCAAGAAGCCGGTGGATGTCGGAGAGATCATCATAGCCCTCCAGCATTTCACTGAACTTTTCGGTCACGGGGAGCTCGCGCAGCAGATTCCTGATATAGGGCAGAAAACCTATGGACTGCTTGAAGCTGAGAAGATCCCTGGGATTCGCGGTCCTGAGGGATATCCTTGTCATAAGACGTTCAAGATCATAAATGGCATTAAGATACTCCCTCATCTCATCCCTGACGGCCAGATTATCCGACAGGGCTGCAATGGCATCCTGTCTGGCAAGGATCATCCCCTTATCCCGGAGAGGCTGTTCGACCCAGGATCTGAGCTTTCTTGCGCCCATGGCGGTATTGGTATGATCGAGTACCCAAAGCAGGGAACCTCTCTTCTGTTTGTCACGCAGGGTCTCGCAAAGCTCCAGATTCCTTCTGGTGGAGGAGTCCAGTACCATATACTGATCAGTGAAATATACCTTCAGATTGTTGATCTGCTCTTCCTCGGTCATCTGCGTTTCACTGATATAGCGGAGCATGGCGCCCGCAGCCTGCACGGCTTCCGGATGATCCTTAAGCCCGAGGCCCTCCACTGACATGACGTGAAACTGGCGGAGTACCGCAGCCTCTGCGGAAACGCTGTCATAGTGGGCCTTTGTCAGTCCCGTACAGCTGATTTCCTGTCTTTCAGCCAGTTCCTCCAGCCTTCGCAGATCCTCTACGGTCACCTTATCGGAGATAAGCGATATCTCCTCCGCCTCCCTGGGAGGCATCAGGCCGGGCGGCAGCAGCAGCTCTCTGGGTTCATATTTTATTATCTCATCCAGCACCTTGTTCCAGCTGTCCACGCGGGTACAGAGAAATACGCCGGTTGAAATGTCGGTAACCGCGATACCGAATCTGCCCCTGTTCTCGGAAAGGCATAACAGGAAATGATTTCTCCCCTCTTCAAGAGCCTGCTCTGAAATGTTGGTACCGGGCGTCACCACCCTTACAACCTTTCTTTCCACCAAACCCTTTGCAAGCTTGGGATCCTCCACCTGTTCACAGATTGCCACTTTATAGCCCTTGGCTATAAGCCTTCCGATATAGGTATCAGCAGCATGATAAGGAACTCCGCACATGGGAGCTCTTTCGGAGAGACCACAGTCCTTACCTGTAAGCGTAAGCTCCAGCTCCCTTGCCACGAGCTGCGCATCATCAAAAAACATTTCATAAAAATCTCCGAGTCTGTAGAAAAGTATGGGCTCACCCACCTCTTCCTTAGTGGCAAGATAATGCTGCATCATCGGAGACAGTTTAGATCTATCGATTTCCACGGGGTTACTCACTTTCTATACCGTATCACCGGCAGTCTGTCCGGCCTCACCTATATAATAAAAGCCCTTGGATTCCTTTAGCAGTACCGGGATATATTTACCGATCAGGGATTCATCCCCCGGGAAATGTACCAGTATATTTTCCTCTGTTCTTCCTGTCAGATAGCTGTCCAGCTGGGCATTCTTCTCTTCTACAAGGACTTCCTTTACCATTCCCTCGAAACGGCCGCAGCGCTGATGCGCAACCTCATTTACCACATCAAGCAGCCGCTGAAACCGTGTTTTTACCAACTCTTCCGGAAGCTGTTCCATGGCTGCAGCGGGAGTTCCGGTCCGCGGGCTGTAGATAAAGGTAAAAGCCTGATCAAAGCCGGCTTTCCGTACTACTTCAATGGTATCATCAATATCCTCCTCCGTTTCTCCGGGGAAACCTGTCATGATATCGGTAGTAAGGGATACATCCGGAAGTGCTTTTCGTATCTTATCCACAAGGGCAAGATACGCCTCCTTGGTATAATGCCGGTTCATGGCTTTAAGAAGCTTTGATGAACCGCTTTGGACGGGCAGGTGGATATGTCTGCACACCTTCGGATTCCAGGCTATCACTTCTATCAGCCTGTCAGAGAGATCCTTGGGGTGGCTTGTCATGAAGCGCACCCGTACAAGTCCGGGTATACGGCACACATCCTCCAGTAATTCGGGAAAACCATATTCCGGATCCTTATCTATGATCTCGCTCTCCTCCATAAAATTGGTACCGTAGGAGTTGACATTCTGGCCAAGCAGCATGATCTCGGTAACACCGTCTTCCACAAGCTCACGTATATCCTGCAAAATATCTTCGGGAGTACGGCTGCGCTCACGTCCCCGTACATAGGGTACTATACAGTAGGTACAGAAATTATTGCAGCCATACATGATATTGACCCCTGACTTAAATGGATATTTTCTCCTGGCACCCTTTATCTCCACGTGCTCCTTCGGCTCCGGAAGCACTTCGATCATCCGCTTATTCTCCTGAAGCCGCGCAAAAAGCAGTTCCGGAAGCCTGTGCAGATTGAAGGTTCCGAAAAGAAAATCCACAAAGGGATAGGATGTATTGATCTTTGCCACAACACTCGGTTCCTGCATCATACATCCGCAGAGACCGATCATGAAATGGGGATTGGCTTTCTTACGGGGCTTAAGCTGTCCCAGATGTCCATAGAGACGCTGATTTGCATTCTCCCTTACCGTACAGGTATTAAATATGACCAGATCAGCCGTTTCTTCAGAGGCTTCGATATATCCGATCTTCTCAAGTACACCCTTAAGACGTTCGGAGTCATACACATTCATCTGACAGCCGAAGGTAACGATGGCATATTTAAGCTGCCGTCCTTCCCTCAGGTTCTGTTCGATATAGTTGCGGCAGAGTGATACAAAGAAAGCCTGACGTTCCGGTTCCTGTGACGGGACAGGCTCATCCACCCTGTATTCCTCAGGTATATTGGTTATGATTCGTTCGTTCATTTTGTAAATCTCCGGGCGCATAAATTAACAGTTTATTATATCATATTCTATCTTTCATGGTCAAAATACTTTTTTGCACAAAAAAAATCCTGTGTGCCCGGGATGCACACAGGATAAGTAAAGGGAATGTAGCAATTTATCGATAGACCGGGATCAACAGGTAAGCACCTGCTGTAATACGGTCAGCCGATAACTTATTGATAGAGCAGACTTCATCAATGAATACGGAATAATCCTTATACCTCTGCCCGTAAGTCTCAGCGAGGCTCCAGAGAGTATCCCCATCCTGAACCTCTATACTGGTGTACATCTTCTGCTGTACTGTGGATGCCTCTGCTCTTTTCAGGTCCGAATCACCTGAAGAAAGAATAATAATACAAATAACTGCCGATAACAGTATGGCTGCTGTGATTATAAGCGTACGTGATCTCATTCCGCCACCTCCGAACAAATGTTTGTGCTGATGTTCTAAATATACCAAACAGGCGTTCGAAAGTCAAGAACAATTTCAAAAAAAATCCGAAATATATATATGTTGCAATTTGTCGCTATTTGTCAAGGTTTTGTTCGATAGGGAACATATAGATACGACCGATGGGATGTCCCATGCCAAACTCGGTCACGTTGCACAGAGTTCTGGTCCTCTGGCTCCAGACCTTATTCTCCGAAGAAGTATCTCCCCAGAAAACAACCATATGGCAGTCTCCTCCGTATCTGAGATCCGGTTCAAGATAACATATATTTCCCTTCTTTGCCTTTCCGCTCTTCAGTAGCTCGCTTACGGAATTGAAGGTCTCATACTTCACCAGGCCCTTAAAAGCAAGAGCCCTGTAATTATTTGCATTTCCGTAGCCGCCCCATTCTCCCATGGCGGATACAAGGCTAAGGTCACCGCCTGTAAGAAAAACGAGGCTGGATATAAAGCCCGTGCAGTTCATACCTGCATCCTTTCCGTACAGACCGTAAGGCATTATAAGACGTTCGGGAGTATTCTGTGTGGCATATGACAGTCCGCGGTAAGGAGTCTTAAAATAAAAGTCATTGAAATGTGAAACCATGAAGCCATACATATCTTCACATTTCAGATACTGATCGATAGTTGGTTTTCCATTGATCCTTGCACCGGTTTTATCCACGAAGAACCTTTCTCCGTCGACGGTGATATACCGGCTGGTATAGATAACGCCCTTTGGATCGGCATAATACCTTTTCCCGTTCATGTTGATGCAGCCCTCACTTTTCAGGGTCACACCGTTTTCATCGGCATAATAAAGCTTATCCCCCACGCTATAGAAATCCGAGGTCAGCGCCTTCCCGCTCTCATCAAGGTAATATACTTCACCACGGCTTTTCAGAACACGGTCACTGCAGAGCTTTCCCTCCTGATCCATATAGTACCAGTTCTCTTTATACCTTACCCAACCGGTCTGCATAATGCCTTTTTCCGAGAAGAAATACCAGTCATTCCGCCATTTTACCCAACCGGTCTTCATTATACCGTTGATCCCGAAATAGAAAAGCTTTCCGGAAATATTTCTCCAGCCGGTCTGCATCTGTCCGTTCTCCCTGAAGAAATACCATTTTCCGCCGATCTGCTGCCATCCTCTCCGCATTACTCCTTCAGAGTCCAGATAATACCAGTGATCTCCTTCTTCCAGCCAGCCCTTTGCCTTTTTTCCGTTTTCACGGATATAATACCACTTTCCTGTTTCATGTACCCATCCGGCAGCTTCTTTATTCTCTTTAGCTTCTGCTCTAGCAGTGAATACTGCGCAGAATATACAAAGTAAACCTAAAATGAGTAGCAGATCACCGAACCTGAACCCGGTCCTTCTTTCCCCGAAATATCGATCTTTCATCCCTGTAACTGCGCACTTCTTTGTTTCAAATACCTGAATTCTCATGTATGCCCACCCTTTACCTTATCTAAATCTAATGAATATGCTCAGCAGGTTGCTGTTATTCTTTTCTCAGGAAGGCCTGACTGATCCCTCCCGGGTGCAATGCTCTATATCAAATAATTTTATTTCGAACCTGCCCCTGATTCAAGCTGTAATTCCTTATTTGCAGTATTTTCGTACTCATAATAATTAGTTTTTTTCTGCTTATGACAGTTTTGTGACAATATTCTGACAGTTTTGCGAGGATTTACGGTCAGAATCCATGGTATCTTATGATCAGGCCACATGAAACCACCCACGTCAGATGTTCGAAAAGGAGGTTCTTAACCATGAAGAAAAAAACTATCATTACCGCAGGCATAGCTCTTGGTCTTACAGTCACCTGTCTTACTCCTGTTGCCGTATCAGCTAACAGCGTTATCAGCGACAGTTTTCCAACGGCGCCTATAGTAAAAACTGCCGAAGAAGAGACATCTGAATATGATCTCGGAAAGATCTTTTCCTTCCTGGGAGAAGGACTGGGATCTCTTTCGGGTCGCAGCATTGATGTCACCGACACTGAGGATACTCTTACAGAAAAAGGCAGCGACACGATCTTCGAAGGTGCTATCGTTCCGGAGGGTGCCGGGTTCGATCTTGATTACGGAGATCTTACCGACGAAGAGATCAAGGAACTTAATCAGATCTTCGACCGCTATGAGAAGATATTTACCGAAGCTCTTTCCAATGGAGATATAAGCGAAGATGCGCTTGGGAAAATACTCCTGAAATATCAGGATGAGATCGAGAAGCTTGACAGCCGCGCCACCGAACTTATGAAAAAAGCAGGCTGGGATGTAGACCTGGAGAATTACCTTGGCCTTGAAGGATACGATTTTTCAGATAAACTTGATATCCTCGACGGACTCAATGATCTGGATCTGGGATTTAACCAAGCAGCATGTGATAACTTCATCGCTAAGATCACTAAGAATATTAACATTGATCCCAATCTTAGTATTGAAGACGTCACCGCTGATCAGGTGGTAGATATTGTCGGCGGGATCGTTGAGAATATTGATGCCAACGACATTGGCAGTATCTTTACCGGACTGGATTCCGGATTGATCGACGAAACCCTGAAAGAGATGAAGGATATCGTAAGATCCGATGATTTCAGAAATGCAGCCGGATTCATTCTCGATATGGCAGGATCTTTTATGGATGATTTCTAAACCCCCGAAGCCTATACCTCTGACCGAACTACCCCGACCTCTGTAGGCCGGGGTAGTTTTTTTCAGTATTATTCATCCCAGGTTGCGGTATGACCGGGCAGCTCCACATCATCACCGGTTGAGATATCTCTTAAATGAAATGCTGTGGATACATCCCTGATATCGGAATAACCGATGGTCACACCGAACTCTGCCGACACATCCAGGGCCCTGTCTCCAAATCCATAGACATAATGATAGTGCGGGTGATGCTCTTCGATCACCTTTGCTTTTCCTGCCTGCCTCTGAACCCAGGCTTCTTCCTGAAAAAGGTAAGCCTGCTTCGCGATCTTTTCAATGGTTGTTCCGGAGGAAACTGATTTTTCCTTTTTTCCGGCACCGCTGCCCTTTATCAGCTGATCCTTCCATACACCGTTATCACAGGTCGCAATGAATGATTCCCTGACCTTTCCGTTCTTCATGATAATATACCAGCAGGAACCCTCCTTTCCTCCGAGCAGATGATCCACATCATCCGCATAAGCGTGAATCATTTCGAATCCCCGGGTTTTTTTCACAAGCTGCATAAAACGTTCTGCCGACATACTGCACCTCCTGTTCTGGTAACTAAAATAAAACTCATGCTACCAGGAATTTATATTTCTTCACACTGTACAGCGGAATTAATGGAATAAGGATCGGAACAGTACTTACGTATTTCTGATATTCCGGATCTTTTCCATAGTTTCGGTCCTGTCGGATCTCCAGTCGACGTGCGCCGCTGAACATGATCCATACGATCAGCAGGTAGCCGAGGATGGACAGCACCCACTGCCAGGCACCATGCAGAACCGTTGTGCCCGACAGGAACACTCCCAGCCAGATCAGAAGCTCACCCAGATAATTGGGGCACCGCACGATGCGGTACAAACCGGTATCCACGAACCGGTGGCTGTTTCTTTTCTTTGCTGCCGTCTTTTGCATATCTGCCACGGTTTCCATCGTGAGTCCGCATACCGTGACCACAAGGCCGACCCATAGCATGGTATCTGCAGGTTCATTGTTTAGCAGACGGAAATACACCGGGATCGTCATCAATGTGTAAAGAATTCCACAGGTGACCCATAATGACAATTTAACAAATAAGGGGATATGCTTGCTGCGCTCCAGTTCCGGATTTAAAACATGGCGGTATCCGGCGCTTTTTATCTCTCGGAACAGAAGATAACCGCCCAGACGCAGTCCGTAGATAAGGAACGCCCCGCAGAACAGCCACTCCGGCAGTCCCATGATATCATGGAAACCGATTGCCAGAGCTACACCGATGGCCGAGACAGCCAGACCGTAACCTACTGAGATAAACCAAAGATACTTGATAAAACCTATGGAACAAGCCACAAGACTGGCGATAAGTAAGATCCAATAACTCAAATCATTCCCTCCCTAAATGTTTTATAGGATAAATACGACACATGGATAAATTCTTTTGCCTTCAGAGGGATCTGCCTCCCGTTTTTCGTATGTTCATCATCACATAGAGTATTTTACTATATTTTTAGCCGAATCACAATTATTCACTGATTATTTCGTGCAATCGTAAAAGTCCCCGTTCCGCAGGTAAAGGAACAGGGCCAGCTCTCTCTTTATTGTTTCTTAATTACTATTTCACGTCTTCCAATATCCTCTGTGCGCCTGTGGGCCATACATGTTTCTTTGATGCTGGCGGCATCGCCAAATCCCATGCAGCCCATACAGATACGGGAAACGAAGTATGTATAAGAATGCAATGTACAAGTAAGCAGCTGTAAACTTACGACTCCAGCTTTTCCAAACGGATGTACATCACCTTGCGGTAAAGCAGTAAGCCAAGTCCCGCGATCAAGAGGATCATCACCGGATTCAAAAGATGCCGGTATCCGTCCGGAAGTATCATCGCTCCCATGCCGGGAAGCAGAAGGATAAACCCGCCCAAAAAACTGAGACCCGAAGCAGCACTCTGCTTCACCACCTCCGTTGCACTTTCCCAGTGGAAATTCGGGAATTTCAGATTGAGAAAAAGACCGAAGAGGACCGAGAAGGGAATGCCGGCAAGGGGAATGAGGATCATCCACAACCTGTCCGCCAGACTGACCCGCACGGTGAACAGCAGGATCACTTCCATCAGTGCATACACGGGCGCAAGGAAGATCAGATTGAACAGGGCTTTAGCTCCCAAGATCTCTTTTGTTGAAAGAGGCAGTGACCGTGGCATCCACCAGTTCTTCCCTTCCATTGAGATGGAGCAGGAAGAAATGCTGAGCATGCTGAAAAATCCACCCAGCAGGTAGGGAAGAGCCGCTTCCGGATGGATCATCGGCCAGTCCGCAAAAGGCTTTGAAAGGTCAATGAAATTAAGAGCCACAGCGAAGCCTATAGCCAGAACAGGACCCGCGATGGTATTTGCCACATATATCCCGGAGGAGAAATATCTTGCAGCCTCCTTCTTCACCAGGGCCTTCATTACCGACTGCTCTTTCAGAGCTTCTAATTGATACTCTCTATGCCTGGTCACGGTACGAAGCCGTGCCGAAATGGCAAAGAAGTTTCTTCCGAGGCTGAAAACCGTGATCCCGAAAACCGTAAGCGAGATCATAAGATAGATCAGGAGGATAAGGAAATCCGGCCTGAGCACCCCTTCCCCGAGTATCCTTGCCGGCGGGCAGGCGGATTCCAGGCCCTGCATTGTATCCTTTGCAGCTGCAGAGAGTTTGGCCTTTATGCGTTCATTTTCAGCCTGCCTCTCAGCTTTCTTCTCCTCCTCACTCAGTTCTTTCGTTACAGTTGATGAAGAAACACTGTCATCACTGCCGACAGTCATGGAATTGGTCGAAAATGCCGCAGATATGGCCAGCATGCCGACCATCACGATCACCACCAGCAGAACCTCCGCCAGAACCTTATGCCGGAACCGGGAGATAACAGCCGCAAAAAGAATGCCCACCCAGGCAGAGATCGCCACGGGAAGTATGGGAAGGATCAGAAGTACCGGAAGGATTCCCACGTAAAATAATGCCCCGGCGCCGGTACTGATCCCGCAGATGATCAGACCCGGAAGCATAACCAGTATCGTAAGGATCAGCCCTTCCACATAAAGCCGTATCATCCGTGCAGCTGCCACATGGGTTCCGCGGACCGGCAACGCGGTCAGCAGCTCCAGATCCGTCTCCCTGTAGATCAGGGATTTAGCCTTAATGGCTCCGAGCCCCAGCTGCAACACAAATGCCAGAAGCACATACACCATGGGGATCCTGTCTGCAAGGCCGAAATCTGCCAGAGCATACGCCGTACCGCCTGCATAGCCCATAAGGACGACTCCTGCAAAACCAAAAGCTATGAGCAGAGCAAGCTTCTTTTTCTTTTCTTTTGGATCCTTCACATATCGGTAAGTATTCAGCCCAAAAAGATTGATCAGTTCAAGCCGTGCAAGAACGCGTATCTCTTTCATACAACCGTCTCCATAAATAGATTCTCCAGACTTTCGCCTTCCTTAACCACATCCTCCATCCGGCCGCAGGTGATAAGCCTGCCGTCCCTGATGATGGCCACCTTGTTGCAGAGCTTTTCTGCCACCTCAAGCACATGCGTAGAGAAAAATATAGCACCGCCCCCGCTGGTCATTTCCTTCATCAGCTCCTTCAGTACGAAGGCCGCCTTCGGATCCAGCCCCACAAAAGGCTCATCCATGATCAGAAGCTTCGGGGTATGAAGAAGTGCGGAAATGATCACCAGCTTCTGCTTCATTCCGTGGGAATAGGAAGAGATCAGATCTCCCAGGGACCCGGTGATCTCGAACCGCTCCGCATACTCTGCGATCCTGGCCTCGCGGTCTGCAGCGGATACATGGAAGACATCCGCGATCATCTGTAAATACTGAATCCCTGTCAGAAATTCATAGATATCCGGATTGTCCGGTATGTAAGCAATTCGCCGCTTCACTTCCTGCGGATCCTCCCGGAGGCTGATGCCGTCGATGGTCACGCTGCCCTTATCAAATTCATGTATGCCCGTGATAGCCTTAAGCAGCGTGGTCTTTCCCGCACCGTTATGACCGATGAAGGCGTAGATATCTCCCGGCTCCACATGGATTGAAATGTCCGTAACCCCCTTATCCGTACCTTTATAATGTTTGTCCAGATGATCTATGATCAGCATATCTCACTATCCTTTCGTTCAGTAATTATTCACTCCACAGAATTCTCATGTGCTCCCGTCTTCACCCTTCGATACAAAATCTCCGAATAAATGAACGGTATCCCGATGGTCACCAACAGAAGCAGGAGCAGCATCACCGCATGCATGCCCGTCACAGTAATGATCATACAGATGATACCTGAAATCACATAAAGCACCCCGGCAAACCTGTGGGTTCTGTCCCAGACCTCCTCATTTGCCAGAGTATGCGGTGTACGGATCCCAAAAAATGTGGTCCTTCGCACCTTAGGCAGATAATTTCCCAGCACCAGCAGCAGAAGGGTTTCAATAGCACCGATAAACGTCAAAACATTCATTGCCTTCCCCATGGCATACATGAGAATAAAGATCTGAAGCGTGTACAGCACCACAGGGAAAAGAAAGCGGATCACCTTCTCCGCCCGGTTCAATTCTCTATCCTTTCGGAAAAGATTGGTGGTGATGCAGTATAAAGTCTGAATTAAAGCAACGATCACCGGAAGGCCGAGCACGGTGAACAGGCGTGAAGAATACCCGTCAGGATTCCCGTCCATTCCAAAATGCGTTGCGATATCCTCCGGCAGCCGGTCATACACCATAACACCCGGAAGGATCGCCAAAAGGCAGAGTCCGATAGAGAGCAGATCCGCCTTAGTCAGTCGTACTCTCTTCATGCTTCTCCGCCCCCTTTTTTTTTCCGGTGAACTGGGAGAACCACATCATGATCTCCTCAAATACAGAGGTGTTCAATGTATAGTAGATGAAGTTTTTCTCCCTGGTCTCATAGATCAGGTCTGCCTGCTTCAGCTGCTTCAAATGGTATGAGACCGTAGCAGCCGTCATATCAAACTTCGACGCGATCTCTCCGGCGGACATCCGTCCGTTCCGCAGCATCGTGAGTATCTCCCGCCGGACCGGATCCGACAGGGCCTTAAAGGTTTCCGGAAATCCCATGTTATCTCTCCTTAAAAAAACTAAAAAACCTCCCCCGGCAGCATTCTGCATTTAGACTGTTCTCTAATTAGAAATTTATCTAAACAGAATATAACCAAAGGAGGTTTTTTTGTCAATGACTATTTGAAATTCTTTTCTTTCGTCACAACCTTAACAATGCAAATAACAGCATTATCCGACGACATAATTTGTTGAAAAGCTGCATCAGGCATGCGATCAGCCAGTTCATCAGGATGGCAAATGCAAAGATTGCAATGCCGGCAGGATAACCCCAGGTAAGGAAGCCGTACCAGTCGTTACTGCTTCGCCCGCTTCCGACACCATTGATAAGGATATTTCCCACATACCCCAGGCCATATATAAGTGAGGGAAGCGCCGCAATCAGGGTTTTTTTCACCGGCAGGATATCGGTTTCAAGCACTCCGAATTCGATCATGGCCGTTACGGGCACGATCAGATGAAACCAGAAATTACCACCCTGGTACAGATTCCGGTGGGGATTGGCCGGTGCAAAAAAGAAGGCAACCACGGCAAAGGTAAGACCTACTGCAGCAACCGACATCAGTTTCAGTATTGCCGGGAAACATTTGCCGCGGATAAAATATACAAGCCATAGCAAGGAGACGATCCCACAGAATTCATTGGATAAAACCGTAAAATACCGCAGGTTCCGCCAACCCCTGGATACCAGCATCGCCCCGTTGGCGGCCTGTCTCGGTCGCAGCATCTCGATAGTTCCGACCAAAACGAAAACGATGATCAGAATATTAAGTATGATCGACAGGGTATTTCTCTTTGATCTCATGCTTTACTGTATTCTCACTCTTTCTTCCTATGCAGAAAAACCTTCATTCAGCCATAGGTATCTCTAACTCCCGGTTCTCAGAACCACCCTGACGATCTCGGGATAATTATTGATCCTGACAGGCAGAGCACTGTTCCCCAGACCCCTGCTGATGATCATGGTCATCTCTCCGAAGGTGTGCGCTCCCTCGTATAGTTCCGGAAAGAAATCAAAATCCGGCGATATCATTCCTCCCTTTCCGGGAATGATGATCTGTCCTCCGTGCACATGACCCGTAAGGACCAGATCCGCACCTGAATTCCGATAGTTCTCATGGTATTTCGGCTCATGTGCCAGAAGCACCGTAAGCTCCCCGCTGTCCTCTGCCTCCGGATGCAGCAGCTCCGTCAGGTCCCTTCCCAGAGACTCCTCCGCTGCTCCCGCCAGTCTGAAACCGTCCACTGAAACTGCCCGGTCATCCAGCAGGGTCACCCCCATGTTCCGGATATCTTCCAGAAACCGGTCCAGCCGCTCACCCTTCAACCACTGTTCATGATTTCCGGAAATGTAGTACACAGGCGCGATCTCCACCGCTCCCTCAAAAAAACTTTTGGCAAATGAATACCTCGTGTGGCCGGAATCCAGCACGTCCCCGGTCACAACGATCATGTCCGGCTTACATTCCCGGATCTTATCCAGCAGGATTCCTTCCCCGAAGCCGAACCACTGGTTATGCAGGTCCGAAATCTGCACGATCACATAGCCGTCCATAGACTCAGACACCTTCGGACTTCTGTACTCATACTCTGTCACCACCAATCTGTAGTTCTGGTAGAGAAAAAAACCGTTCAGCAACAGGAACACACAGATCAGGATCGGTATCGTCACCCGGAACTTCTTCTTTTTTGTTTTATGATGAAACACAAGCATGCCCAGGCCTGCCCCGGGCGCTCCCCCGAGAACCGCCACAAGGATCAGCGTCGCCTCCGGGATCCTCCGCTTATGCTTCACCGCAAAGGATTTATCCAGACCATACAGCGTAAATGCCGCCGCATTGATCAGGAGCAGATAATATACTAGTATCAAGACTGTCTCCTCAGTTTGCGGATCTTACAGATCCCTCTGTCCGTTCTTAATAAGTATATCCGCAATCAGAGCCTCATACAATCCCCTTTTTTTGAAAAGCTCCAATTAGCCACATCCGTCGATCTTTTTTCCGTCTTGTGCAGTCATTTTCAACTGGTGACAATTTGTCACCAGTTTCATCTATGAAAAAAACAGAGCATGTGGCTGCATGTATAATCTCTTCTACCTGGTTCTCATTTCCTGTTTTCTTAGTATATTGGCTTCTTTCTTCCAGTCTATGAGCTTCATCAGAGTATTCAACATAGGTCTAAAGTTTTTTTCGGACCTTTTTCCGGATGGCGGAAATCTCATGACCAACTGTTGAATCGCACTCTTTCTGAGAAAGACTTTTTGCTCGGCACGTGGAACTCATCTTCCGCCTTTCCTACAGGAAGCAGGCATACAACATCATAGTCTCCCGGGACATTCAGGACAGAAGCAATCTTATCGCAGATTCTGTCATCATCTGTGATGTGACCTTCGTACCAGCAGCTCTGGTATCCGAGTTCGACAATGGCAAGCAGCATATTCTCGATAGCAGCAGAATAATCCTGAACAGCAAAACACTTATCCCTGTATGCGTTGATTTTCCTTGTCAGAACAACTATCATAGCAGGAGCTGTCTCTGCAACCGGAGGATCTATCTGCGCCTTTACCCGGGCAAGGACCTCAGGATCATTGACAATGATCACATCGGTAGTCTGTTTATTGCATCCTGACGGTGCATTTATCCCTGCTCTTGCTATCGTTTTAAGGTCTTCTTCAGGTACTTCTTCCTGCAAGTATGTCCCGCGGTAACTGTGGCGTCCCTCTATCGTATTTACTGCACTTTTCAAAGACATCACATAGATCTGACAAGGATTTGCTTCATCCCAGTAATCCGGTAATACTTCAAGTTCTTTGAATCCAAGGCTCTTATAGAATTCATTGGTTATGTCATAGTCCTCATATACACCTGAGCGAACTGTCTTAACCTGGATGAATTCATACCCTTTCCGTACAGCATAATCTTTAGCTTCCTCGAAAAGTCTCCTTCCTGTTCCCTTTCTGTGACTCTCCTTGCGGACTCCCATTACAGCAAGTTCCATTGTCTCTTTTCCGGTCTCTTTAAGGCAAAGAAAGCCCTCAATAATATCTTCATCGGCAGATGCCCAGAAAGGCTGTCCTGCCGAATCTGCGATATACTTTTCCCGGCTCTCTTCTACTTCAAACCAATCTGTCAGGGATTCAAGAATTTCTCTTGCGATCCTTCTTTTTTCATCAGCAGTTTCTATAAATCTGATCATTTGTTCTCCTGTTCTGTGGAATCCGGGTAATCCCAGAATCCTCCCTTATGAAAATTCTCATTACCCAAAGGCTTTGCTGTCAGCTTAAATATCACACACCCATCCGGGCACACAATGGTCTTGCTGTATTTGCCATCTCCGCCAAGGTTTTCAAGGTCGCCGCCACTCCGAACAGCTTCCATCAGCGGATATAGCATCATCATAGTCTTGGAGCAAATTCCATATCCGTCCTGGTTTATCGGGCATCCATATGTGCATGTATAACTGTCGCCGATTTCCTCCCCATTGCGGCAATATCTCTCAGTATGATTTCCATGAAGGAAACCTGTGACATCGATAGTGAATTCATATTCTTCGTCATACCACTTCTTCATTATCATTCTCCAAACAAAACTTCATTTTATGCTCAATCTCATATTTTATCGGGATTCCTTTGATTTTCTTTCGGATTCCCAATCTTCCTTCGTCATCAGGCTTACATGGCCTGCCCTCATCTCCTTCATCAGCGGTACATCCACATTCTCAGATTTCCACTGATACTTAAAGCTGCATTTCTCTTGAACGCACTTTGACTTGGCATTGCCCTCATAATACCCACACCAGACCTTCTGCATACCACAATCCTCAAAAGCATGGCGAAGCATTTCCTTCACGGCTTCTTTTTGAACCGTTGCCAGCATATAGATTCCCTGCTCTTTAAAAGCGTATGGCGGCTTTCTGCGGCCTCCTTCTTGTCCAGAGTAAAAATTAGAATTCGGTGAAGTCGCAATTTGAGACTTCACGGCTTGAACCAAATCCCGTTTCCTGGCAAACTGCGTCAAATCGAAAAATCTGACACGTATCGGAATTCTCCGGGCATCGCCATATGCGGGAAATCCTGTAAAAGGAAAGCGGACGGCAGAACTTCTTCTGATGATTTACGGGTCTGATATCTGTACCTGTCCAAACTGTCATCATCAGATGATCACAGGCTTTATGGCGCACGCACAGGATGCCGCTGTATACTTTATTAACCCTGCCGGCCTCATTAATTTACATGATATGAGCCATTTCAAGCGTTCGATATTTGGCTTCTATACCCTCATTCCTACCAGCTGAGCTTCCAGATCATGAAGCAGACATAGCCGTCGTCCTCTTCAAATACTTTCTCGAAGGCCGGCTCGTTGGCAGAAGTCTCGTCATCCTCAAGGTCCAATACTTCGCTCTTCTTTATTGTATCATCTGAGATATAGAACCTCCATAACATTTCTTTCTTCCTCTTCTCGAAGAACTCCTTCACCTCAATATCGGTCGAGTTCATGTCACCGCTCCCGTCCGGCAGCGACGTATACACAGTTTTAACCGGTGCAATGTTCTCCCCGTCATAGTCCCAGTTCCCATAGTATTCGAAAACTCCGAGTTGATCGGTCATGGTCTCATACATCACGAGGTAGACCTCCCTCGGTTCGCTCGGATGCAGTAAAGCCTCCAGCTCTGCAGCCTCACTGCCGCCGAAGCCGTACTCATCCGTCAGGGCTCTGATCGAATCGTCCTTATCCATCACCACTACTTTATACAATGCATCAAAGCCTTCTGCTTTCCCAAGCTTGTCGGTGAGCATATCGACCGGCTTGTCGCCCGACGTCGAAATCATCTTTATCAATGAGTAGCAGAGCCTCGGATCATCGGTCGAAAGTATCCTTCCGACTATGTTCAACCTCATTGCAGTCCCTGTACCACCGTCCCAGAGAGCGGGATGCTCGGATTCAAGCTCATAGTAGTAGCCGTAATCCCACCAGGAGAGCACCACCGCATCCTCAGTCTCGGCATTTTCCTTCACCCACTCCATGCTGTCCGCGAGAGAGTCACTCATCATGCTCCTTATTTCCCTGCCCCACAGGAAGGAGCCAATCAATGCCAATACCACCGCCGCGCATATCGCGATAATGAGCACAGCGTTCCGAGCCATCTCTTTCCTGGAGACGTTCTCTTTGTCCGTTATATATTTATGATGTTGGGGTAGAAAGCCCCTGTGTACCTTGAAAATTTCATATAACAAAAGTAGTGATATTCCACAAACTATGACTGTTTTTTGATATAATAGAACTATAGCTTGTGGAGGTTAAACGGTATGTCATTCAGAGAGAATTCCAACCAACAGATAACTCTTTCCGACAGTCTCTGGGGATTAACCCCCAGGGAGAAAAAGGCACTCGAGAAATC
>Ga0310691_10001040_pt1 | contig 45563 bp, 32 predicted proteins | sample 176DNAGHGlowgp2_FD_203887 | JGI IMG/M metagenome (GOLD analysis project Ga0310691, IMG submission 203887) | Sheep rumen microbial communities from Palmerston North, Manawatu-Wanganui, New Zealand - 1766 DNA GHGlow gp2 (v2) (version 2) | ecosystem: Host-associated > Mammals > Digestive system >... | reverse complement strand
GTCATGTCGCCAATCACCGTGAAGGCTCCGCCCAGATTGGCTGCCACCAGAATGGCACAGGCATAAATGATGCGCTGGCGATGGTTGCCCACAATCTTGCCCATGATGCTCAGCATCAGAATGGCTGTGGTGAGATTATCGACATTGGCAGATATCAAGAAAGTCAGCAGGGTGAGAATCCACAGGAAGCGCTTGCTGCTGCGCATTCGGAGCCAGCGTATGAGCGAGTCGAACACGCCGTTGTTGTGCATCACCTCCAGAATGGTGTTGGTGGCGATGAGGAATAGGATGACCGAGCAAGCCTCGATGACGTAGCGCATCATGACATGGTTAGCGACGAAATAACCCACCGTCAGCCCAGTAGTCTGCTCCGTCTGCTGGAACTCAGCATATTCGTCGGCATGCATCAACTGCAGATAGTCGCCCGACTGAAAGACATAGAGCACCCACACCGTCACACCGCAGAACATAGCCACGGCAGCACGGTTGATGTGGTTCACCTGTCCCGTACTCATGAGCAGATACCCTGTCAGGAGCACAGCGACAATGATAAGCGTCATCATTAACATAGGCAAAGCATATTAAAAAGAAAAAGCCCCCACCCCGTGTCGGGGAGGGGACGTCCCCTGCTTAAAGAGCGGCAGACGAGGTTCGAACTCGCGACCCTCAGCTTGGGAAGCTGATGCTCTACCAACTGAGCTACTACCGCGTATCATTTTTCGTTTTTTGCACGACCTAACACGTGCAGGTCTTACAAAAACAACGCAAAGTTAGAAAGAATTTCGGAAAGGGAAAAGCAGTTTGGGACTTTTTTTGTAATTTTGCATTCAAAATAGCGACTTTTGCCGTCTGACGGGATAAATATTAAACACTCCAGCCGATGATTCTGACTGATTTGACCATCCTCAACTACAAGAACATTGCCGAGGCCACCCTCTCGTTCTCGCCGAAGATCAACTGCTTTGTCGGCAGCAACGGTGAGGGAAAGACCAACGTGCTCGATGCCATCTTCTTCCTCTCCTTCACCCGCAGTGCGACCAACACGCAGGACGCACTCAACATCCGTCATGGCGAGGAGATGATGATGCTCTCGGGACGATACGACCTCGACGGGACGGAAGAAGTCATCAGCTGCGGGCAGCGACTACACCAAAAGAAGGTGTTCCGTCGTGGACAGAAGGCCTACAAACGCATGTCGGAACACATCGGCCTGCTGCCGCTCATCCTGGTCTCGCCCAACGACAACGAACTGATACTGGGTGGCAGCGACGAGCGGCGCCGATACATGGACATGGTCATCTCGCAGTACAATCCTACCTACATGGCTGCTCTCCAGCGCTACAACAAGGCTCTCATGCAGCGCAACACTCTCCTGCGAATGGCCTCCGAAGGCGGGACGGTCGATGATTCCCTGATGGGAGCCTACGAACAGATGATGGCTGACGAAGGGGAATATATATATAAGGAACGCTCACAATTCATCGACCAACTCATCCCCGTCTTCCAGCGCTACTACGACCGCATCTCAGCAGGGCATGAGGAGGTCAGCCTCAACTATACCAGCCATTGTCAGCGTGGAGCCTTGCTCGACGTCATCCGAAACGACCGTCACCGCGACCTCGCTGTCGGCTATTCGCTCCACGGCATCCATCGCGACGACCTGCAGATGCAGCTGGGTGGATTTCCCATCAAAAAAGAAGGCTCACAGGGGCAGAACAAAACCTACCTCATCAGCCTGAAGCTAGCACAGTTCGACTTTCTCTGCCAAACAGGCAGCCACACGAAACCGCTGTTGCTACTCGACGACATCTTCGACAAGCTTGATGCCAGGCGCGTTTCACAGCTCGTAGCACTTGTTGCCGAGGATGCGTTTGGACAAATCTTCATCACCGACACCAACCGTGAAAATCTGGACAGAATCCTTGAGCAGTCGAGTGGCAACTACAAGATCTTTCAGGTGCAGGGCGGCCAAATCACACTCTGACTTATGCGAAAATCCAACACCGAACCGCTTAGCAATATCATCCACCGTTTTCTTCGTGAAGAGGGACTGGAGACACCGCTCAACCAGCATCGCCTCATCCGCTCCTGGCAGGAAGTGATGGGCCAGGGCATCATGCGCTACACGGGCGACATCTTCATCACCAACCAGACGCTGCATGTCCAAATCCGTTCGTCAGTGCTGAAGCAGGATTTGATGATGTCGCGCGGCAACCTTGTCCAAAAGCTCAACGAACACGTCGGCGCACAAGTGATTACCGACATCCAATTTCACTAATTTCTGGCACATGTCGCCGGCCGATGGGGGATAAAAATGATTTTTTCAAACTTTCATTTTGTATTCCGCTCACTTAATCGTAACTTTGCACACGGTTTGACAGAACTCAGACAACTATTTCATCATCAATCAATATTCAATCAATGGAAAAAAGCTATTTGCAGATTGCACGTGCTGCCTACCAGCCCAAGCTGCCCAAGGCATTGCTGGGACCGGTGAAGGCTGTAGAAGGTGCTCCGACACAGTCGGTTGGCAACCAGAAAGAGATTAAGCGTATGTTCCCCAACACCTACGGCATGCCCGTCATCGAGTTCGAAGCAGGTGAGGCACAGAAGGTGGAACCCTTCAACGTGGGTGTCATCCTCAGTGGAGGTCAGGCTCCTGGCGGCCATAACGTCATCAGTGGTCTGTTCGACGGCATCAAGAGTCTTAACCCCGACTCGCGTCTCTACGGATTCATCCTTGGTCCTGGCGGTCTGGTGGATCACAACTACATGGAACTGACTGCCGACATCATCGACGAGTACCGCAACACGGGTGGTTTCGACATCATCGGTAGCGGTCGTACGAAGCTGGAGAAGGTTGACCAGTTTGAGAAAGGTATCGAAATCCTTCGCGAGCTGAAGATCAAGGCGCTCGTCATCATCGGTGGCGACGACTCGAACACCAACGCCTGCGTACTGGCCGAATACTATGCAGCCAAGAAGTATGGCGTACAGGTGATTGGTTGCCCGAAGACGATTGACGGCGACCTGAAGAACGAGCAGATCGAAACTTCGTTCGGTTTCGACACCGCCTGCAAGACATACTCTGAGCTGATTGGTAACATCCAGCGCGACTGCAACTCAGCTCGCAAATACTGGCACTTCATCAAGCTCATGGGACGTTCGGCCAGCCACATCGCCCTCGAATGTGCCCTGCAGTGCCAGCCCAACATCTGCCTCGTCAGCGAAGAGGTGGAGGCCAAGCAGATGTCGCTCGACGACGTGGTGACCTACATCGCCCAGGCTGTAGCCAAGCGTGCCGAGCAGGGAAACAACTACGGAACGGTGCTCATTCCCGAAGGCCTCATCGAGTTTATCCCTGCTATCAAGAAGCTCATCGCCGACCTCAACGAAGTGCTCGCCAAGGACGAGGCCAAGCAGCTGGGACGTTCGGAGCAGATTGACTTTGTGAAGCAGCATATTTCGGCCGAGAATCTGGCTGTCTTCAACTCGCTGCCGACCAGCGTGGCACGCCAGCTGGCACTCGACCGCGACCCCCACGGAAATGTGCAGGTCAGCCTCATCGAGACCGAGAAACTGCTTTCGACCATGGTTGGTGCCAAGCTCGACAAGTGGAAGAAGGCAGGCAAGTATGTGGGCAAGTTCGCCACACAGCACCACTTCTTCGGCTACGAAGGCCGTTGCGCTGCTCCGTCAAACTATGATGCCGACTATTGCTACTCGCTCGGTTTCAATGCCAGCCGTCTGATTGCAGCAGGCAAGACCGGTTACATGTCCATCGTCAAGAACACGACAGCTCCTGCATCCGAATGGATTGCCGGCGGTGTGCCCATCACGATGATGATGAACATGGAGCGTCGCAACGGCGAGGACAAGCCCGTTATCCGCAAGGCTCTCGTTGAGCTGGACGGTGCTCCGTTCAAATACTTTGCCGAGCGTCGCGACGAATGGGCAGAGAAGACGATGTACGTCTATCCTGGTCCTATCCAGTACTTCGGCCCCACCGAAGTGTGCGACCAGCCCACGATGACGCTGAAGCTCGAACAGAGCGTTTTCATTTAGCCAAAAGAGCAATGATAAGCTTTCTTAATCATTGCCTTGGCGAGAAAACGAAGGATGAAATCCAACTAAACCCTACATGACCAAGAAGACGCGCCGACGCCGCAAAGGCAAAAGCATATTCAGACGAGTGCCCTCACACCTGCTGTGGGGGCTACTCGTTATTGTTGTGGCCGTCTATATCTTCTTTTTCTACAAGACCTTCATCGGTCCCTATTCGTTCCGTTGGAAAGCCATTTATGGCGACACGAACTACCCCGAAGGCACGGTGCGCGGCATCGACATCAGCCACTATCAGCAGGACATCGACTGGGAACGAGTGCGCAATGCCAGCATTCAGGGTTCGCCAGTTCGCTTCGTCTTCATCAAAGCGACGGAGGGAACGGACAAGTTTGACCCAAACTTTAATCTTAACTTCTATCAAGCTCGTCGTCAGGGCATTATACGCGGAGCCTATCATTTCTTCTCCACCAAGAGTAGTGCCAAGCGTCAGGCTGATTTCTTCTGTCGTATGGTCCAACTCGAAGAGGGCGACCTGCCTCCAGTGCTTGATGTCGAGACCGAGGTCGATCGCATCTCGGACTACAGCCGTGAGAAACTTCGGAAGGAGGTGCTCACGTGGATGGACATCGTGGAGAAGCACTACGGCGTAGCTCCCATCCTCTATGCCTCCTATAGCTTTCGCCAGCACTATCTCGGCGACCCAGCCTTCGACCGCTATCCCTTCTGGATTGCTCACTACTACGTCGAACGTTTGCAATATACGGGGACGTGGTCATTCTGGCAGCACACCGATGCCGGCCACGTGGACGGCATTCCTGGCGAAGTCGATATCAACATCTTCAACGGAGACGAGGACGAATTGGAGCAGATGCTCCTTCAAGACAGGTAAGTCCCCTGCCCTATCCCTAAAGTATTATTTTATGGTTCTTCTTACCCATTTTTAGAAAAATGAGCCTCAGAGTTCATTTTTTATATATTTCTTTTCCGTAAAATGCAAATTTATAATTAAATTTGCCACGATTTTGTGTCAAGAACTCATCACCTAACTAAATTTTCACTTTCATGAAACAGCATTTACTCGCATTCATGTGTCTGCTCATGCTCGCCCCGCTGGGCGCACGGGCTCAGAAATCCATCTACATCCCCTCGGGATGGAGCTACAATTCTTCCACGAAGGAATACACGCAGGATGGCTACAGCTACTCCATGTCACGCAAACGCGAAAGCGACAACTTCGTCGTCTTTTGGTCGAGCGAATACGGAACGACAGCCCCCGACCAGCTCCCGACGAGTGACTTCTTCTATGTCAACGTGGACGACCTGCTCCAGAAGGCTGAAGGATTCTACCAACTCTATGCCGAGACGCTGAAGTTTGTCGATCCCACCAAATCGACTACCATGTCGAAGTATAAGTGCATGATCATGCTCATGCACAGTACCGAGTGGGCGGCCTATGGCGGCGGCTTCGACTTTGTCGTTCCCGCCCTGTGGATTAACCCACAGACGTGCAAGCCCGTGGGACACACCATCGCCCACGAGGTAGGTCACTCGTTCCACTACATGTGTTTCGCCGAGAGCAGCAACCACCGCAACTCCGACAGTGACAACACCGGTTTCCACCTCGCGTGTGGACAGGGGCAAGCCATCTGGGAGCAGACGGCACAGTGGCAGGCAGCCATGGCATATCCACAGTACATGTTCTCGGAGAGTTATCCCCTCTTCGGCAACAATGCCAACTACGCCTTCTCGCACGAATGGATGCGCTATCAGTCCTACTGGTTCCACTACTATATCTGCCAACTCTACAACGACGAAAGTATGGTGGCACAGGTGTGGAACACCCCTATGAAGGGTCAGAGCGAGGGCAACGCCACCGATTTCCTCAGTGCCTTCATCAAGCTGAAGAGCCTCACTGCCGCACAGTTCTTCGAACTCTACTTCGACTACGCCCTCCGTTGCGCAACCTTCGACTTCGATGCCGCTGCACGCTATCGCAACAACTATGTCGGACGCTTCGACTATCGCGCCGTCCAGCTGGACGAAAACAAATACCAGGTTGCCTACGCCAGTGCACCGCAGTGCTCAGGCTTCAACGTCATCGAACTCGCCGTGCCTGCTGCCGGCATTGAAATCACCACCCACTTCACCGGACTCGTGCCGGGTTCGAAACTCGTCAACGGAGACCCGGGAACCTACAATAACGGTGTCGCAAACGCTCAGGTCAGTGCAGGTGTCACCAACTACAACAACGTGAGCAACCCCGCAGCCCGCGGCTTCCGTGTCGGCTACGTCTTCCTCAAGACCAACGGCACACGCGAATACTACAATGACAACACCGTCCACTGCACCGGCACCGATGTCGTGACCGAAGACATCACTGCCACCGTGCCCTCCGGCACCAGCCGCATCTTCCTCGTCGTCACGCCCTCGCTCACACAATACATTGTCCACAAGTGGGATGAGAACATCACGAACGACGACCAGTGGCCCTACCAGTTTGAGATTGAAGGCACCACCGCTTCCGGTGTCACTCCCTACTTCGAAGAACCTGAGTTCGAGGCACAACTCGACGGTCGTCGCATCGCCGACGTCACACTCACCTACAACGTCGTCCTGCCACCTACCAACGCTCACGATGCCACCACCGTCACCTTCTCGGGCAGCGGACTCAATGCACTGAGCACAGCTTTCCAGCTGCAGGGCAACGACATCTTCGGACGCATTGTCGAGTATAGCGCCGCAGGTCCCGCAGCCGGTCAAATCATGCCCTACGCCGCACGCGCCGACGGCACACTTCAAGCCGTCGGCAGAACCACCAACGGCGACTTCGGCCACTGGTTCAATGCCAGCGGCAATGCCATAGGCTATGGCGGCGGATGCGTCGCCTATGCCGAATTTACCAAGAGTTCCATGAGTGCCGCCATCGGACAATATCCCAATGCCAACTCGAACGGCACGAAGCGTACCATCCGTGAAGCACTGCGCTATCGCGACGATGAAGGCAACACCGCCACCGCCTACCTCGTGTTCAACATCACGTTCCAGACAGGTGCCAAGGCCCATGCCTACCTAAAAGACATCGACTACGCCGAACCCGTCACCGAAGGCATCACCGCCGCGGTCACCCAGGCCACCAACGTGTGCCCAGTCACCCTCGTGGCAGAACCAGGCGAAACCGGCACCTACACGCTGACCGACGAAGAGGTGACAGCACTGGGCAATGCCTTCAATGCCACCGAGCGTTCGCTGAAAAACGACAACATGAAGGGCTACCTCAGTCCGTTGAGCGAACTCACAACGTCCGGTTTCTACTACTACGCACTGAAGGAAGCACCTACGACAGCCGACGACGAAAGCATCAGCGTCACCTACTACAACGTGCCGTCCGTACTCACCGACGCCGACTTCGCCAACCTCTACACCTACAGCTACGACGCAGAGTGCATCCCTGTGCAGGAAGAGACAGAGACAGCCTTCAAGATAGCGTTTGACCTCGACGCACGCGCTTTCCATCTAAAGGCCAGTGCCGACTGCCCCAAGGCCGAGTACAACATCACCATCGCCCTCATCCGCAAAATGTCGCGCCAGCGTCTGTTTGTCGCCTACTTCCCCCTCACCGTCGCAGTCGGTGTAGTACCCACAGGAATTGAGAAAGTACAAAATACGAAGTACAAAGTACAAAGTACAGATGCCGTGTACGACCTGCAGGGACGTCGCATCGACCACCCCACCCGCGGCATCTACATCATCAATGGCAAAAAAGTGCTGATCAAGTAAGTGCTGAAAAAGTTAAAAGTTAAAATGCCTGCCGGCTAAAACTCAAAAACTTAAAAACTCAAAATTGTTTGAAGACAACTCGGGACAACATGGGACAACACGGGACAATATTGGATTTGTTTTGAAGTACATGTTGTCCCGTGTTGTCCTTCGTTGTCTCATGTTGTTTGTTAAAAAAAAACGAAAGTTAGTTGCGATTTCGTTAACTTCACCTTGTCATCCCAACCCTCTGAGAATCGCATAAAAATCATCAACCCACCGCTCGCTCGCAAATCGCGCAAGCACAGAGACCATAGTTAAGCCTGAAAAACGCATAGGCAACGACCATCTGTCGGCAAACGGCACCCTCAGCGTCGGCAAACTGCCGTCTGTCTGTCGGCAGTCGGCGGACTCAGCGTCGTCAGTCGGCGCACAAACCTATCGTCAGTCGGTGCTTTGCCGGCCGTCAGACGGCGGACTGACGACAATCAGACGGCGGACAACCGACGGGCTGTCGGCGGATAAAAACGAAATAAATTGGGTACAATTACGTAAAAATGCTTTTCGCAAAGCGGAAAACAAGGATTTTTAGTCAGAAAACTACACTTTTGGGATTTTTTTAGAAGACAACTTGGGACAACAAAGGACAACTTGGGACAACTTTATGATTTCATTTTTGAGAAAAATGTTGTCCTTTGTTGTCCTTTGTTGTCCCATGTTGTCTTCTAAAATACTGCCTCTCCAAAGAATTTATTCACTTTTCTTTCAGTTTTCAGGCTCCGCCTGATTGGGCGGGCACGGAAAATCGCGCAGCACTTTCGTAGAAAGCCCCCCCTACGACAATCGGCATCCCGAAATCAAGAATCTTTTATCAAAATTTTCCGTTTTTTCGTTTCTTTTCGTGTTTTTCCGTTCTCAAAAAATCTATTTCGACCAAAATTCTCCCACAAAAACAGGGCTCTGAAATGTTAAAATTCCCCTTGTTTTAACATAATTCGATCACTGCAGGAAATGATTATTAAGTTTCACAAGTAATGATACCTTGTATATCAATCATTGATACCATGAATTATTTCTAATGATTTCTAATTCATTATTTGAATTTCCTATTTGGCAACCATGAATTAGTAAGCCTTACGGCTTTATTGCCTGACGGATTGGAATAGATGCGTAGCATCCCTCATTCATGGTTGCAAAGGCAATGAGTGTTGGAAGCCAACACGTTCCGCAGGCAAAATTAGAAATCATTAGAAATAATTCATGGTAAAAAATAAAACATACGAAAGTTGAAGATTGTTACAGCTTCATTACACAGAATGATGATTTTTGCCCTGCGAGGCAGCTAAATATTACTTTTTCACTACAAACTGCAAGACGACAAGTTCCGCCACACGAACTATACAGGTGAGACAAAGACAGCGATGAAGGGCTGGCGTGCCTACTTCACTGTCACCGACACTGGCAGCGAAGTGAAGCAGCTGGGCTTTCGTCTGGATGACGAAAACGTCGTACCCACCGACATCGAAGGAATGGAAGTCGTGCTGAACGACCGCGTGGACGTCTATACCGTAGCAGGCACGAAGGTAAAGAGCCACGTCCAGCGGCTCAACGCCACCGAAGGACTGCCCGCAGGCATCTACCTCGTCGGAGGAAAGAAAGTAATCGTTAAATAAAAAACATTTGTTCCCCTGAGGTCCTATCCATAGAAAAGTCCTCAGGGGAATACAGAACGGCATACAACAATGAAAAAGACATATCAGCAGCCCTGCTGCAAGCATGAAGAAACAATCGAGACAGCACTCCCCGTCGCCCAGTCGTTGACCGGTGCCGACAATGGCGAAACGATCATCGGCGGAGGCGGTGACGACACCGGCGGCGGTGGTGACCCTGATGCCAAGTACCGCGGTCAGGATGGATGGGGAAACCTCTGGTGAAAGCGAAAAGTGAAAAGTGAAAAGCGAAAAGCGATAATGCACAATTTCCGGCTGGCATTATCGCTTTTCACTTTTTACTTTTCGCTATCTTTATTCTTCCCATCGGAACACGCCACCGTTGCGACGTGCAGGGTCAGGACCTGTGTAGTCCATGCTGTAGGGGCTGCCCGTCGTGGGCGACTTGCCGAGATAGCGGTGGTTGCGCAGGGAGAAGAGCATGAAGTCGTGGTCGAGATAGTCCTGCCAGAGGAACACTTCGGCATCGTTGACGTCGGTCGTAAAGCGGACGTCGCCTGGGAGTCCGTCGCCATATACCTTTATATAACGTCCGTCAAGACACTTCAGCGAGACGAGTCCGTTGCCACGGTCGATGAGCTGGAACTGGGTGCGCTGGCTGCGGTCGTCAGCCCGTGTGTCGTAGAGGATGCCGTGGGGGTCGCAGACAGCCGGACGTCCAGTGGCTTTGTTGATGATGCGGAAGGTCTTTCCGTAAGGGATGTTCTTCGAACGGTCGGCACAGGGTTCTTCGACGGTAAAGTTGTCGAACTCTGCATAGCCGCCGTTCTTGCCCTTCACGTTGAAGGCAAAGAGGGCGTGGCGTGAACCTTGGAAGGTGCAGAGCTGATAGCTGAGGGGCATCATGCGTCCGAGGGTCTGGAAGTTGACGCCGTCGGTGGACCATGCATACTGTGCCTGGTCGTGGTCGTAGTCGCCGACGGAGCGAAGCCAGATCTTCCCGTCAGTTAAACGAACGGGGGCTGTGACGGTGTCGTTGGTGAGCTGTTCGAAGCAGCGGAGGGATAATGTGTTGCCGTCCTTGACGACTCCAATCCATGAGCAGGGTACGTTGATGTTACCCAGACCTGCGACGTCACCGTCCTTGAGGCTCTTGACGGAGAGCTGGACCGTGGTGACGGACTTAGGACCGATGACGCGCTGCGTGAGGGTGTTGCGTGCCCACATGAGCTGCTCGGCAGGCATGGTGTTCAGACGCAGACGACCTCCTTTGAGGCTCCACATCTTATCGTCGGGGTTGTGGTTCCATTGCCAGATGCGTCCCAGCTTCTTTCCGTCGAAGTTGTCAGAGCGGAGGTATGGGGCGTGAGGGGAGACTGCTTCACGTTCAGATGTGTTTCCCATCTGTGTGCCTGGCTTGAACCATGTGCGGGGTGCACGGCCGAGGTTTCCTTTAAGTCCGACCATGGGCCATCCGTCTTCCCAGGTCATGGGCATAAGGCAGACGGTACGGCCGATGCTGTGGAAGTCCATCATGAAGAGTGCCCACCATGAACCGTCGCTGTACTGTACAATACCTCCCTGATGGGCGTTGGTGCAGGCGGTGGCGTCTTTGTCGAGGGGACCAAGACGGAAAGGATGGCCGTCGGGCTCGATGCGTCCCTGCCACTGGGTCAGCGAGGCGGCATGGTAGCCGTAGGTTTCGTCGGCTGTGATGACACGCGTCTCGTAGGGTCCCCAGATGTTATCGGCACGCGAGCAAAGGGTGCGGCCATTGGGACGGTAATCGGTGGAAATAAGATAGTATTTGCCGTCAATCTTATACATGTGGTGTCCCTCACCCACTCCGTTGCCTTCGGGAATGATGACACGCTCGGTGCCCTCGATGGGACCACTCATGTCGGGCTTCAGTTCCGTACACTTCACGGTGCCGTAGCCGTGAATGGCATATACGCGACCGTCGTCGTCGAACAGCACGCCAAGGTCGTAGATATTGCCCTTCATGTTGATGTGGCGCCAGGGACCCTCAATCTTTTCGCTGGTATAACATTGCAGTCCTTTGCCGTTGACGTTGCTGTAAAGGTAGAACTTGCCGTTGTTCCAGCGAATGCAGGGTGCCCAGATGCCCTGGCCGTAGATTTCCTGATGGTTCTTCAGCGAGAACTTGTCGTCGGGAAAGTCGAAGCGGTCGAAGCAGTAGCTGACGTTCTCCCAGTTGACGAGGTCCTTCGAATGGAGAATGACGAGACCTGGAACGCTGTGCATGGTGGTGCCGGCGAGATAATAGTCGTCGCCCACACGCAGCACGTCGGGGTCGGAAAACTCATCGTAGAAGAGGGGATTGGTAAACGTACCGTTGCCGTTGTCGGCTGTCCACGACGTTGTCTGTGCCTGTGCTGTCATTGCAGCTGTCAGCAAAACTGCTGACAAGAATGTGGTTAGTCGCATGTTAATATTATAAATTAAGAATTAAAAATTAAAAGTCAGTAGCGACTGGGCTCCTTTCCAATTCCATTCGAAGAAACTCGGAAGTCACTCCTTTGCCAGAGCGAGCCACTTCTTTCGGTGTACCTGTCACTACCACCTGACCACCACGGCGCCCACCGTCTGGACCGATGTCGATGATATGGTCGGCATCGAGGATGACATCCATGTTATGCTCGATAACGATGACTGTATTGCCCTTTTCGACCAGACGATGCAGTACCGCCAACAGAGCCTGGATGTCGGCAAAGTGAAGGCCTGTGGTTGGTTCGTCGAGGATGAACACAGTACGTCCCGTGTCGCGTCGGGCGAGTTCGGTGGCCAATTTCACACGCTGGCTCTCGCCGCCCGACAGAGTCGTCGAGGGTTGGCCGAGCTTGATGTAGCCGAGGCCGACGTCCTGCAGCGTCTTAATCTTGTTAAGGATGTGCGGCTGGTTCTCAAAAAATTCGACAGCCTCGTTGATGGTCATATCGAGCACATCGGCAATGCTCTTGCCCTTGAACCGCACCTCAAGCGTGGCATGGTTATAACGCTGTCCGTGACACAGCTCGCAGGGCACCTGGATGTCGGGCAGGAAATTCATCACGATGGTCTTGTAGCCGTTGCCACCACATGCCTCGCAGCGTCCGCCTTTGACATTGAAAGAGAACTGGCCTGGCTTGTAGCCGCGCATCTTCGCTTCGGGCATCTCGACAAACAGACTGCGGATGTCGCTGAACACACCTGTATAGGTGGCAGGATTCGAACGTGGTGTGCGGCCAATGGGTGACTGATCGACGCTGATAACCTTGTCCACCAACTCCACACCTTCAATACTGTCGTAGCTGAGCGGTTCACGCAACGAACGATAGAAGCGCTGCGAGAGGATGGGTTGCAGCGTGTCGTTGACGAGCGTCGATTTACCGCTACCGCTCACGCCAGTGACGCAAATGAGTTTTCCCAACGGGAAACTGACATCAATACCTTTAAGGTTGTTGCCACGACAGCCCTTCAACCTCAACTCCTCTCCACTTTCGAAGGTCCACTGCGGCTGCGGCGAGGTTGTGGCACTGCTGGCAGGATTCTCACGCATCTGCTCTTCACCCCGCAGCCAGCGAGCGGTGATGGTGTCAGCCTTGAGTAGCTGATCGGGAGTTCCTTGGAAAACGACTTCGCCTCCATAGCGTCCCGCACGAGGACCAATATCGACAATATAGTCAGCTGCGAGCATCATGTCGCGGTCGTGTTCAACCACGATGACCGTGTTGCCGAGGTCTCGCAAAGCCTTCAGCGAATGGATGAGACGCACGTTGTCACGCTGGTGCAGACCGATGCTGGGTTCGTCGAGAATATACAGAACGTTGATGAGTTGCGAACCAATCTGTGTGGCCAGGCGGATACGCTGGCTCTCACCGCCAGAAAGCGAAGCCGAAGGACGGTTGAGACTCAGATAGTCGAGGCCGACATCGAGGAGGAATCGCAGACGTTTCGAGATTTCCTTGATGATGGGGTGAGCGATCTGCGACTGGCGCTCTGTCAGGTCGTCCTCCACATGCAGTGCCCATTCATACAGGTCAGCAAGGTCCATCGTCGAAAGGTCGTGAATGTTTTTGTCACCGATTCGGTAGTGAAGCGACTCACGCTTCAGCCGAGCGCCGTGACAATCCGGACACTCGCACACACGGTCGAACGACTCTGCCCAGCGTTGCGCCTGTGCCGACGTTTCCTCCTCTGCAAGCTGGTGAATAAACTTGGCAATACCTTCGTACTGACAGAAATAGTCGCTAGTGGTGTGAATCTTCGCAGCCTTGATGCACACACGATAGTCTGCTCCATAGATGACATCGTGCAGCGCCTCGTCGGACAGATTCTTGACAGGCGTCTTGAGGGTAAATCCATGATGCTCGAGCACAGCCTCAATCTGATGGAAAATCATCGTCGAGCGTGCTTTACCAAGAGGGGCCAAGGCTCCGTCAGCCACCGAAAGTGAGCGGTCGGGAACTATCTTATCTTCATCGATAAGACTCACATAGCCAAGGCCTTTGCATCGCGGACATGCACCTTCGGGTGAATTAAAAGAAAAGTTGTTCGGTGCGGGGTCATTGTAGCTAATCCCCGAGGTGGGACACATCAGGTGACGACTATAGAACTTCGGTTCGTCGCTCCCCCTTTGCATCAACATCACCAACCCCTCGCCCAGCGACATGGCCGTGGCGATGCTCTTCCGAAGTCTTTCGCTATCCTTTTCATCAACGACAAGTTTGTCCACCACGACCTCGATGTTATGGTTCTTGTAGCGATCGACACGCATGTCGGGCTCAAGGTTCTTCAGCTCACCATCGACACGGACATTCAGATAGCCCTTACGGCGCATCGTGTCGAACAGTTCACGGTAGTGACCCTTTCGGCTACGAACGAGGGGCGCAAGGATATAGATGGGCTGGTGGTTGTAGTCGTGGAGAATGAGGTCGAGAATCTTGTCCTCCGTGTATTTAATCATCGGTTCGCCGGTGACATAGCTGTAAGCCGTTCCGGCACGTGCAAAGAGCAGACGCAGGTAGTCATAGACCTCGGTTACGGTGCCGACAGTCGAGCGAGGATTCTTGTTCGTGGTTTTCTGTTCGATGCTGATGACTGGGCTGAGACCCGTAATCTTATCGACATCGGGCCGCTCAAGTCCACCGAGGAAGTTTCGGGCATAAGCCGAAAAAGTTTCGATATAACGACGCTGACCTTCGGCATAGAGAGTGTCGAAGGCCAGGCTGGACTTTCCGCTGCCCGAGAGTCCTGTGACGACCGTGAGGCTGCCACGCGGAATGCGGACATTGATGTTTTTCAAATTGTGTACCCGAGCACCGAGCACTTCAATATATTCTTGCATAATCAGGATTCTGGGGCAACACTGTCGGCTGTGTCTTTCTTACCTTTGAGCACGTTGATCACCTTCTTGATTTTATATTCGATGCCCTCACTGCCACGTGCATGCAAGTTGAGCAGATAGATGCCGTCGCGTACGGGTTTCCCGTTGATTTTGCCATCCCATCCAGCATCCACATTTTCGAGCGTCAGCGTGTAGAGCTTCTTCCCCCAGCGGTTGAAGATCTGTCCTTCCAGCTCGACAATCGACTCATACTCGATGAGGTATTTATCGTTGATATCGTCGTCGTTGGGTGAAAAACCGTCGGGACATACCAACTTCGACTCGCTGATGACCACCTTGAACGGTTCGCACTCGTACTCGATGCTGTCGTTCGTCGAGTTGACGAACGTGATGAAGAGCTTAATACCATAGCCGCCGGCATTGGTCAACGTATAAGTAATCTCCTCGTCGTAGCGAGTGAGGAAGGCCGACTGGATGCCCTGGTCGCTGTTGTAGATACGCCACTCACAGGTATAGTTCGTATAGCCGGTGCCTTGCAAATCGACATTGGCCGAACAGGTGATGTCGAGCGGTGCAGGGTCAGTCTTCTCTTCGCCTGGCGAGAGCGACACATCGATCTTGTCTGTTTTTGAATAGAATGTGACGGTAGGATAAGCTGTCTGCGCCTGCGACAGCAGGGTGGTCATAGCGAGGGCGTAGAGCAGCAGAAGTCGTTTCAGCGTGAACATGTGATGACGTGTTTTGAGTTTTCAAATGCAAATTTAACGATAAATCCTGATAATCCTACTGAAAAATAGAGGAAAAAAGTAAATGAGGCGGATTTAAGTTTTGCAAAGTGCTGGGTTTTTCATAAATTTGCAGCTTGAAAAATTGTGCATATACAACTACAACAACATGAGAATACTGAAAATCATCACGCTCGGACTGCTTCTTTGTTCCTTCACAGCCCAAGCTCAGGACATCCCGATGCAGGCTGCCCACGAAGTGCAAATGGGCGAAACGCTCTTTTCTATCAGCAAGAAATACGGAGTCAGCGTCGAGGCTATTCAGAACGCAAATCCCAAAATGGGCGACACACTGCTGGCTGGCAGCGTCATCTTCATCCCTTCGAGCCTGGAGGACCAGCGGCTGAAGCAGGAAGCCGAAGCTCGCGAGAAACTGGAGCAAACGAACGCGACCAATGCGCAGGGAGCGGTGAAGGAGAGCATTCCTTGCAAGACAATGCACCAGGTGCAGAAGAAAGAGACGGTCTATAGCATTGCCCGCCAATTTCACCTGACGGAGGAGGAACTCCTGCGTGCCAATCCACAGATTACAGATAACAAACTGAAGAAGGGCGAATACCTGTGCATCCCCTATTCTGCTACCGAACGCTATGCCCAGCAGCAGGAAAGTCTGCAATATGCCGCCGCTCAGCGCGAACGTGAAGCTGCCGAACAACGCGCAGCAGAGGAAGCTGAACGTAAGGCCAAACTGTTTGACCAAATCAATGTGGCTGTCATCCTTCCCTTCAACCTCGACAGCGACAAGAAGAGCAAGGAAGCCGTGAAAATGATTGACTTTTACGAAGGTTTCCTGCTGGCTGTGAGCGACATGAAGAAGAAGGGGGTGTCGGTCAATGTCTATGCCTACGACGAACCCAGCACACTCTCGACCGGCATGGATGCCTTGCTCGCCAATCCCGACTTGCAACGCATGAACCTGATCGTCGGTCCCATGCGACTGGAGAATCTGCCCAGCGTGAGCCGTTTTTCGAAAAAACACAATATCCCGCTGGCCGTGCCGTTCAGCACCAAAGCCAGCGTGACTGCCATGACGCCTACCTGCTATCAGGTGAACACAAGCGTTTCGCGCTTCTACAAGGACATCTTCAAGCAATTTGCCGAAAAGCATCAAGGGCACAACGTCCTGGTGGTCAGCACGGGTGACCGTGGCGAGAAGTCGGACTATGCGCTCGTGCTCAAGCAAACCCTCGAGGAACAGGGCATCAGTTTCAAGAGCGTAAATGCCGACGACCTCACGACCCTCTCTAAACTCACGACCAACGAGCAGCACACCGTCGTCATGCCTATCTCCAACAGCCAAAGTGCTTTTGAGAAAGTGGTCAACCGTCTTGGACAGAACAACGACATCGACAGCTATCCCATCGAACTTTTTGGCTTTCCGGAATGGCAGACCTTCTCGGAAAAGAACAAGGCAAACATGCGCAAGTACCACGCTTCGTTCTTCTGCACCTTCTATGCCGACCCCTCCTCGACACAAGTGCAGGAGTTCAACCGCAACTTCAAATACTGGTATCGTCGCGAACAGCAGGCCACCTATCCGCAATACGGGCTGCTCGGCTACGACACTGCTAAATTCTTCATCACTGGGCTGCATCAATACGGGATGAACTTCATGGACAGCTCGGTCGAGCTGCGTGTTCCCGCCCTGCAGAATCCGATGCAGTATCGTCCGCAGGAAGGCAACGGATACATCAATTCCTACTTCCGCATTGTTTCGCTCTAACAGACCCCTCCCACAGCCCTCCCCAAGGGGAGGGAGTGGTTACAACTCCTTCCGAGAAAAAAGTATATACTCCCCCCTTGGGGAGGGCTGGAGAAGGGGTCCGGAGGGGAGTTCCAAACTAATGAATAACTTATGAGAAATAGTAACTATACATCAGAAGAATTGAACTCACCCTCTCTCGGAGGGGGATGGAGGGAGGCTTTTGGTGGAGGTCGTAGGGGCTGGAGGAGGTTATTATTCCTCTTTCTTCTGCTGGGTTCGACACTGACTCACGCTCAGGTGGGTGAGCGACGCACCGACTTTGCCATCGGCGGCAATGCTGGTTTCACCATGAACCGCATCTCATTCATGCCCACCATCAAGCAGGGATGGAGAGCCGCGCCGACATTTGGATTCACCGCCCGTTACATCAGCGAAAAATACTTCACCTGCATCTGTGGCTTGCAGGCCGAGGTGAACTATGCCAACATGGGTTGGAAAGAAGTGATTGAGGACGGCAGCGGAAACACCTTCTCAGCCGACCTGCACTACATTCAGCTTCCCTTGCTCATGCAGCTGGGCTGGGGACGTGAGCGACTCGGTGCCAAGTTTATCTTCGAAGCCGGTCCGCAGCTGGGTTTCTGCATCGGCACAGGCCGCCACATGGGAGGAGGTACCTGGGACACGTCACAGCGCCCCAATGGAGTGACACACCAGTACGAGCACGACATAGACCATAAGTTCGACTACGGCATCACGGCTGGTCTGGGCTTGGAACTGGGCACCAAAGTGGGCCATTTCCTGCTCGAAGGTCGCTACTACTATGGACTCGGCGACGTCTATGACAACTCGAAGAAAGGCTTCTTTGACCGTTCAGCTCATGGCTCCATCGTCGTCAAACTCAACTACCTCTTCGACCTGAAACGAACAAAAAATGACAATATTAAATAACACAACACCATGAACAAAAAACTGATTCTAACTGCCCTGCTGGCCTCAACCTTTTCGCTCTCAGTTTCTGCACAGAACGACGAGCCCAAGGTGGCCTATCTCTTCACCTACTTCACCGGCAATGCGCCCCACGAAGAGCAAATCTGTTATGCCCTGAGCGACGACGGCTACAACTTCACGCCGCTCAATCACGGCAACCCCGTCATCAAGAGCGACAGCATCGCACTCACCGGCTGTGTACGCGACCCGCACATCCTGCGCGGCGAGGACGGCAAAACATTCTATATGGTTGTCACCGACATGCGCTCAAGTCTCGGATGGTCGAGCAACCGCGGCATGGTACTGCTCAAATCGACCGACCTCATCAACTGGCAGCACAGCACGGTGCATTTCCCCACTAAATATCCCAAGACTTGGGGCAACGTCATCCGCGTGTGGGCACCCGAAACTATCTACGACCACCAGGCCCAGCGCTACATGGTGTTCTACTCGCTGCGAACGAGCGACCACGACTCTTTTGACCGCATCTACTACAGCTACGTCAACGACGACTTCACCGACCTGATTGGCGAACCGACTTTCCTGTTCGACAATGGTTCGGCAACCATCGACGGCGACATTGTCTTCAACCCTGCCGACCAGCTCTACCACCTATTCTACAAGAGCGAAGGCGGACGCGGCATCTTCCAGGCTACGGCCCGACAGCTCACAGCCGAACGTGGACAACGTCCTGGCAGCCAGTGGACCAAGATTGACGGACATGTCGATCAGACTCAGAAAGCTGTCGAAGGCGTAGGCGTGTGCCAGAGCATCGATGGCAAGTCGTGGATTGTCATGTACGACTGCTATGGCGACGGGCACTACCAGTTCTGCACCAGTGATGACTTGAAGACTTTCAAATGGGTGCAAGACACACAGACCAAGGGTAAGTTCACTCCCCGCCACGGAACCATCATCCCCATCACACAGGCAGAGAAGGATCGTCTGCTGCTCCACTACGGCAACTACGCCAACCCCATCCTGCCCGACTTCCATGCCGACCCCGAAGTGCTCTATTCCAACCAGACAAAGAAATACTACATCTACTCCACCACCGACGGCTTCCGCGGTTGGGGAGGATGGAAATTCAATGTTTTCTCGTCCGACAACCTGACAGATTGGAAAGACGAAGGCACCATGCTCGACGTGAAAGGCGACCAAGTTCCTTGGGCCAACGGCAATGCCTGGGCCCCCTGCATTGAGGAGGTGAAGCAGAAGGACGGTACTTATAAGTATTACTTCTACTACTCTGCACATAACCCCAAGCTCAACCGCAAGACCATCGGCGTGGCAGTGAGCGACAATCCTGTCGGACCTTTTATCGACAAGGGGGAGCCCATCGTCACGGACTCGCCGGCAGGACATGGCCAACAAATTGACGTCGATGTGTTCTTCGACCCCAAATCCAAGAAGCACTACCTCTACTGGGGTAATGGCTACATGGCTGGTGCCGAACTCAACAGCGACATGATGAGCATCAAAGCTGAAACCATCAAGGTCATGACACCCAAAGGTGGTTCGTTGCAGACATGGGCCTACCGCGAAGCCCCCTACGTCTTCTATCGCAAAGGTACCTACTATTTCCTCTGGTCGGTCGATGACACGGGTTCGGCCAACTACCATGTCTGCTACGGCACGTCAAAGTCGCCACTCGGTCCCATCGAAATGGTCGATGGTCAGTACCCCACCATCCTCAAGCAAGTGCCCGAGAAGTTTATCTACGGCACTGCCCACAACTCCGTGCTCCAGCTGGCAGGCAAGGATGAATGGTATATCGTCTATCACCGCATCAACCGCCACTACATCGAGAGCAACATGCAGCCTGGCATCCATCGTGAGGTGTGCATCGACCGCATGACCTTCGACAAGAAGGGACGCATCATTCCTGTCACACCGACCCTCGACGGCCCTGCCCCACTCTCTGCCAAAAAGAATAAATAAATATGAATACTACTTCACCCACCAGGGTGAACCTCCTCATCTTCGACCTCGACGGCACACTCCTCGACACGCTCGAAGACCTCTGGGCAAGCGTCAACCACGCGCTTGCCCAATTTTCGCTTCCTCTGCGTAGCATGTGCGAAGTGCGTCAGTTTCTCGGCAACGGAGCACGTTACTTGATTTCTCAATCTGTCGGTGAACAGCATGCGTCGCTGTCAGAAGCTGTGTATGACGCCTTTTGCAGCTACTACCTTCTGCACAGTAGCGACCACACCCGCCCCTATCCAGGCATTCTCGACCTGCTTCGTCAATGCAAGGCACGGGGGTATCACACAGCCATCGTCAGCAACAAACCTGACGCCGCTGTCCAGCAGCTGCACCAGCGTTTCTTTGCCGACGTCATCGACTTCGCCATCGGCGAACAGCAACCTCACATCCGTCGCAAACCAGCCCCCGACATGGTCTATGCGGCTTTGCAAAGGTTTAAGGGGAAAGGCATCTATATCGGCGACAGCGAAGTAGATATCGCCACGGCACGCGCCGCCAGTCTCCCCTGCATCAGCGTCGATTGGGGATTTCGCGACCGTCAGTTCCTTGTCGAACAAGGTGCGCAGCACATCATCCACCTGCCAGAAGAGCTGCTCATACTGCTCGACCATCCCGACTTCAACTAAGATGAGTCGCGGATTTAGCGGACGAAACACACCCCTTAATACAGTTCAACTTTCGCATGCTCCGCTTGCCTTCTACTGTAGAAAGTACAAAGCATAACATGACTCCTGACTATGACAGGAAAAAGAAATGCGCTGTCGAAGCATAAAGTTTCGACAGCGCATTTACTTGTAGAGCTTACAGCGACTTACTGTGCGGGCTGCTGTTCGGCGGGCTGCTGGGCAGGCTGACCCTGTGCAGGGAAGCCAGGAACGTTCTGGGCATCCTGGACAGGAGCCGAGGTCTCGATGACAGGAGCGTCGGTAGTAGTGTTCTTGGTGACGAACGATGCAGAAACAACGCTCAGTACCACGATGGCGATAGCCAGACCCCAGGTAGCTTTCTCGAGGAAGTCGGTTGTCTTGCGGACGCCCATGATTTGGTTCGATGCGGAGAAGCCCGATGCCAGGCCGCCGCCTTTGCTCTCTTGAATGAGCACGATTCCGATCATCAGGAATGATGCCAGAAGTACAAGTACAATGATGAGTGGGTACATATTTAAAAATTAAAAATTAATAATTAAAAATTAAAATGCCAGCCTGTCCAGGACTCCCCCTCTATCGGAGGGCGTTGGGGGAAGCTCCCCCTTCACGCTACTGGGCTGCCTGCACGAGGGCTTCGAGCAATTGCATTTGAGTTGCAAAGTTACTGCTTTTTTCTGGATTATTCAAACAAATCGTGCGTAATATTTCGAGAGCCTTGTCATATTGACGCTGTTTGATAAGAATTTCCACGATTTTCTCATTGTAGAGGTCACCCAGTGCAGTATCTTCCTGCTGCACGGGAGGGAGGGGCGTTCCATCGTCTTCCAACTCGGGAATTTCGTAGCGCTGACGTCCTTCCTGCTCACTGATAAAGTTGTCGATGAGGTTCGCGCCACGCAGGGGTGCCGTATCCTCCTCGGTATCTTGCATGAGGAAGGAGGCATAGTCGCTGGTCACTTCAGCCACGGTGGGAACGCTATGTGGCTCGGTTTCCTCGGTCTTCTCCTCTTCAGGTTGGCCGACGAGGAACTGGTCGATGAGCGAGAGCGTACGGTCCTCATCCTCCGTCATGATATTGTGATCCTGCTTGTCTGCGGTGCTCGTTTCGAGGTCGTAATGCGCCCCTTCGACGAGTTGGAAGAGGGCTGCGGGCGAGGGCAGAAATGCGGCACCGGCACGAAGTTCGTCGCCGAACGACTTGTCGCGCAACTGATGCAGGTTGACCAGATAGAGCAGTCGCGCCTGATGGAAGAACGGATACTGTTCCACCATCTTGCGAAGTTCGGGCAGCGTCTCGTAGTTGAGCTGCGTCGGGTCGTTCATCAGTGCATTAAAGTCCATGAGCAGTGCAAAGGTACGACAAAAAAACATAAATTAAAAATTAAAAGTTAAAAATTAGCCTGCCGGATAAACTCGAAGTGGTGAACATAAAAGGTCATTCAAAATATATTGACGTGTAGATTCACGAAAATTGACGTGTAAAAACGGCTTACCACACGTCAATCTTTATCAATCTTAACGTCAATCCAGACTTCTTTCTTTTTGGAAACAACTTCTTGTCTTGTAAAAGACAACATGGGACAATAAAGGTCAACACATGACAACGCTCCCCCCCCTGTTATATTTTGTTAAACAATGCCTATACCTAAAAATTACGCACTGCATAGTTGTGTTTTTATAAATGTGGAGTGCAAAATGGAAGAAAGTGCTGGCTGAAATTCAGTCATAAGTACAATAAACTTATTTCTTCAGCCCGTAGAGCTTTCATTTCAGGTGAAAATGAACTGACTATTCAGGAAAACTAATATTGGTGAGCGGAAAAAAATCAGTCCCGAAGGGGCGCCCGATAGCCAGAAAAAGCGCAGCAATTCGGGACGGAACGCTGCGCTGGATATAGGAGTGTGGGGCAAAATGTAGTTCAGAGTTTGCTGAGATACTGGCCTTTGTTCTTGGTCATAGCACCCCAGTGCAGGGCATGTACGCACCACAGTGGAATTTCCGTTCCACTGCGGTGCAATTTTCAGACATTCATAGAGGTCTATTACCTGCTCACTTTCACGGTTTTATCCGCAATCTTCACAAGGTAAATGCTACCTTCAGGAAGTTCAATATCCATTTGTGCGCCAGCAACCTTCACGGTTTTCACCAACACACCGTCTGGCGTGTAGATGCGTGCAGTCTCACCTTCCGCATTGAGGATGCGGATACCAAATGCAGTCGGACGAACACGCAGAACCGATTCTTCAGTGGCATCTACTGAGGTTGCAACACTCACAACAATGGTCTTCGTGATACGTTGCGTCGGATAATAGTTTTTGTTACCCTCCTGCTGAGCCTTAATGACGACGGTGCCAGGCTTCAGACACTCCATATAAGTCTTTCTACCTGCCTGATAAACATCGACAATGTCATTGTCCGCCATCGTGAACGTCACAGGGAGTCCTGACGAGGCGATGGCATTCAGTTCTACTTGGTCACCGACACGGAGGTCACCCAGGTCTTGCTCCCATGTAAATATCTGCTCAGCACGATTGATGGTCAGCAATCCCTGCACATAGTTAATATTGTAGTTAGGTGAGTAAGCTCCTGATACCGTAATGGGATAAGTACCAACATCGCTGGTTTTTGTGGCAGTAGTGCGTACCGTCGGCTTGTACGTCAGCGAATTTTCGTTATCACCTGCACCAAAGTTGTCATACACGATGTCGAACGTCGGGTTATCCTCACCATAGTCTCGTTCATAATCTCCAACAGAGATTGTCAACTCGCGCGGTTCGACTGTCAACGTTCCTGTCTGATACGACAAAGTGTAGTTGGTTGCCTTACCTCCGCTTACGCGCAGGTCGTATGACCCTGCATTACTCCCGATTGTGGCAGAGGTTGTTACCATTGGCAACTCACTAAGCACCTTCTCTGTCTCATTGTTCACAAAACCCTCATACGAGCATGTAAATGCGGGATTTGGTTCGCCATAAGGTCGTGAGACAGAGTTGGGAGTCACTGTCAGCGGACGAGAAGTGATGGTCAGAGTGCCTGGTTCGTAAGTAATTGCATAGTTCTTGGCTTCTGCATCGCTCGCGTTAAGGTCATACGTACCGACATAACTGCGTTTGATGGCATCGGGCGTGATGATAGGCTGTGCCATCAGCACCGATTCATCATCGTCGTTTTTGAAACCCACGCAAGTAAACGTAAATTCAGGATCGTCGGCATAGTACGGACGTGCTGCATCGTCGGCTTTGAGTGTCAACGGCGCTTGCGTGATGGTCAACGTGCCTGTCTGCTTCGACGTGATGGTGTAGTTCATGGGCTCTGCCGTCACATCCACGGCATACGTCCCCACGTCACTCTTAGCCGTGGCATCCGTTGTAAAGGTTGGAGCCGTTGTCCAAGCAGGCTCTGTTTCATCATTCTTCAACCCCGAATAGGCAAGAGCAAACACAGGGTTCTCGTCGCCATATTCTCGCGTTGCATCATTGACTGTCACGGTTAAAATGGCAGGCAAAACTGTCAGTGTCCCCTGTTCGTATGTTAACTGGTAGTTTTTGGCTTTACCCCCACTTGCAGTAATCGTGTATGTACCAACATCGCTATTGGCATCTGCTGTAGTTGTCAGCGTCGGAGTATTGGTGAAGACACTTGCATCCTCGTTGTTGACAAACCCATCGTATGAGCACGAAAAAACAGGATTATTCTCCCCGTAGGTACGACTTGCGTCATTTACAGTTACTGTAAGCTGTCTTCTAGAGATATCATAAGTATATCGGCAGTATGCTGTGAACGTTTCCGTCTCATTGGTGTAAGTTACAGGTACAACAATTGTGTAACTTCCAGCATCCGTCGTAAGAGTGGCTGGGTCCAAAGTAGCGGTATAGCCATCAACATTGTTCGTCCATTCAACTTCAGGGGCTTTACCAGAATACTCAAAAGTGGTCTTACCCCACTTAATCATTGGCAACACTTGAGCGGAATTGATTGTATATTTAGGAGAATTGTACGCTTTTACATTGGGTACATACGTCTGAGAGGTTGCCACCCAATTTGTGGGAGGAGTTGCACCACAGTAAATGATAGTACGGAGCAGGTCGCAATCTGCAAAAACTGACGTACCAAATGCTTTGACAGACGCAGGGATGGTAATGCTGGTAAATCTCGTATGATCGAAAGCATATGCACCGATAGATTCTACGGTCGGAGGAAGTGAGATGTCAGAAAAAGTTGTGTAAGCGAATGCATAATCACCAATGGAGGTGATGCCATCCTTCATTATGACTTGAGTTAAGAGGTTGTTGGCAAAAGCACCTTTTTCAATGGTGTGGATGGTGTTGGGTAGTTCTATTTCTCTGACATAAGAATTATAAATTGCATTTGCATATGTAGTATTAATATTGGTAGTATGTGAAAAAGAGAATTGACTTCTATCCCAATAATAATAAGAATTATAAAAATTACTAAATGCTTTCGCTCCGATGGCATTCACCGTATATGTCAATCCGTCATACACCACGGTAGCAGGCACTACAATTTTCTTGGATGTGTTTCCTGATGCCACATGCAAAACGCTTGCACTGACACCAGACAGATTATAAACTAAGCCATCAATGATGGCTTCTAATGCATGAACATGTGTCGTTATCAACAGACACACGACCAGCGACAATGTCCGCTGGATTCTTAAGATTGTTGCTTTCATCATGAATAATATTTAATAGGTTAGAAATAATAATCAATCAGTCTCTATATGGTATTTCCGAAGTGTTGACGGGAACCGTCACTCCATAATGACGCAATAGGTAAACAACATCTTTTTGGAGGTCATCCTGGTTCTGTCCAGGTGCTACCGTAACAGATTCCAACTCTTTCAGCGGAACAGGAACTTCAATATATGGGCGCAAACGACCTTTTGCAACTCTGAACTTGATGGGATGATTTTTATCTGATAACTTCACCAAACGGACTTCTTCCTCTTCCGCATAAGCAGGATGCTTGACATGAGTGGCAGTCAGAAGGGAGAATAGGACAAACAATTGCCACAATTCTGTATTCGTTGTTTTCCCTTTCCTCCGTATTTTATCGTATTTCTTTAGAAACACATTCCATACAGTCATATCATCTTCCAACTTTCCATATGAAATGTCATCAGCCCTGATGCCTTCTGCAAACTGCAAATCTTTCAGTGTTTCATGGTTGAACAGTGGCTCATAACTGAATTGTTTGAAAGTCAGACACAGACCGGATTTCGTTGAACTGTATTGCTGCCACATCATTAAGTTATCCTTCTTCTTGGAAAAAGAGATGGCAAATGGACAATGTTGTGAATCCGCAATGGCTTCTGTCAGTCTTTCATCAAATACATGCTTTTCCGTGTTCTTCCAAAGCGTAGATATTCTGCTGTTTTGAGGGACTTGATGAATATCTTCATATTCTAGAATCTTCTGTTTGAAATACTGAAAACCATATCTGAACTCACTGGTGTCGTTCATGGAAAAGACACTGCTCGCCCAAAAAGTAAGCATTCTATCTTCACCCTGCTCTTTGTCCAAAGCCGAGAATATGCTCACCAATGCTTCCAAGGTGGTGTAGTGATGGACTGTTTCCAATATCATCTTGAGTCCAATGTTCAAGTCTCCCTACTTGAAATACAAACTAACACAGACTCAATATATAAAAAAAGCGTGGGAGTCTACTGTTGCTCGTCCCACGATTCCTCGGCTTTGGCGTTGCCTACCAGTCAAGAAACGAGACAACGCCGAAGCCCACGCCGATATGTATATATGCGACAAACGACAGAAGCCAATAACGGCTGTCTGCTCAAGTGTACGGATATAACATATCCAATGGACGTTCTTTGTTGCTTTGTTTGCTGACTGGTAAGAAATCGCCAAATTTCGGAATCGTCAAGCACAAAGCGTCAAGTAACGCCTTTCTTATATATAAGGTTCTCATTCCTCACCCTCCCTTAGGCGGGCTCCGGCATGATGAACGTTGCAAATTTACGGAATTTATATTTAACAAGCAATAGTTGTCCACTAAAAAATATAAAATGGGAGAATACCCTGATTGATAAGAACACGTCTTATCGCTTGTCGAAAGAATCTTCATGAATAGAAACGTCAATCTTTTTCAAATCAGATTGATGTTCAGATTGACGAAGATTGACGTGTAAAAAAACAAAAACGGTGGACATCATTGTCCACCGTGATAGAGGTATTGCCCCTTATTCTTTGTCATTTTGCCCCAATGGAGGGCGTGTTCGGGACAGGAGTGGTAACAACGGAGGCAGAGGACACAGTCGCTACCCCATTCTGGTCGCTTTTGTGACGTTTGCCCTTGGACACTCGACATTTTGATGTTGTGGTAGGGACAGACTTGGGCGCATTTGCCACAACCTATGCAGGCATCCGTCGCCTTGAAATAGCGGGGTGTGATGAGGTAGCGGTTGAAGAAGGGACGGATGATGTGGCTCTTTGCCCATTTCAGAGGACCTGGGAGGGTGTCAATGATGCCGACTTGACGGGTCTTCAATGCCTCGATGATGTCGGCCACACGCTGACGGGCATTCTGACATTTCCGTGCTTCCTTCGTAGGGGTGTCGACATCGAAGCCTGGCAGACAGATGTAGGATTCGGGCATCTGTACCGCCCAGGCAGCAGCACAGCGCCAACCACGCTGACCGACGGCGTGGCAGAAGATTTCGTAGGTCTGGCCGGTGTCGTCGCCACAGGTAGTCACCATATACACATAGCCGACATTCTTCACCTGAAGATGCCGGATGAAGGCTTCGACAAAGCTGGGCACGCCCCAGGCATAGGTGGGGAAGACGAAGCCGAGACGTTCACCCTCAGAGAGTTCATAGGTCGTTTCGCTGACGCGGGCTTCGGGAATAAATACCAGGCGTTCGCCAAGTTTTTGAGCTAACTGTTCAGCCACCCATCGAGAGTTGCCGACTCCGCTGAAATAGAAAATCATCGTTTGATGCCCCGTTTGTTGAGTTCGTTGATGTATCGGCGGGCATTCTGCAGGTGTTCGCCGTAGGTTTTGGCAAAATTGTGCGAGCCTGAGAAATCCTCCTTGGCACACATATAAAGGTAGTCGTTCTGCTCGGCATTCAGCACAGCGTCGAGGGCTGAGATGGAGGGAATGCGGATGGGTCCTGGCGGCAATCCCTTCGTGCGGTAGGTATTGAAGGGAGACTCTATCCGAAGATGCTCGTTGAGCACGCGTCGGATGGTGAAGTCTCCGACGGCAAAGATGACGGTGGGGTCGCTCTGCAGCAGCATTCCCTGGCGCAGACGGTTGAGGTAGAGACCTGCCACACGGGCTTTCTCGGGCTCGTAGGCGGTCTCGCTGTCGATGATGCTGGCGAGGGTCGAGACTTCCAGTTGGGAGAGTCCCTGCTGTTGGGCTTTCTGTTTGCGCTCGTCAGTCCAAAATCGCTGGTACTCGGTCTGCAGCCGCTCGACCAGCTTTTCGGCCGATGTGTCCCAATAGACTTCGTAGGTGTTAGGGATGATCTCGACAGGCAACGCCTTGCGTCCGTCAGCCTCGACACACGACAGGGCGGCAACGGCGTCGGAGAGTTCCAGCGAGTCGATCATGAGCTGGGCAGCAACCTTGCCCACCCAGTCGTGCAGCTCGCGACGCGAGGGGACAACGAGTTGGATGGGCACCTCGTTGTGGTTGCGCAGGTCGCGGAACAGGCTGACCATCGACGTGCCAGGCTCGACGGCATAGCGTCCTGTGCGGATGTGGTCGCCGTAGCCTTTGAGCGAGGCCAGGGTCTGGAAACCCAACATCGACGAAGGCTGTGCCGTAGCTTCGACCTTGGCATAGACGGAGTCGAGTGTGTCGTCGCGGTCGATGTAGAGGTAGGCTGTCTCGACATTGCGGGCCGACACGCTGAACACAAAATAGGCTGCAATGGCAACGAGTGCCAATGCAGCCACAATGATATAGGCGGTTTTCTTCATTTCAATCTGTTATTGGACGGAAAACTCCACGTTGTCTTTCGCCTCGTTGAGCCGAACGACAATCGTCTGGCCAGGCGCCACCCCACCCTCGACGATGAGCTCTGAGATACCGTCCTCGAGGTGAGTCTGGATGGCACGGCGCAGCGGACGTGCGCCGAACTGCTTGTCGTAGCCTTTCTCGGCGATGAAGCGCTTGGTGTCAGCGTCAATATCGAGGTGATAGCCAAGGGCTTCGATGCGCTGGGCAAGCGGGCTGATCTCCTGCTCGATGATGGTAATGATGGCATCGAAATCGAGCTGATCGAAGGTGATGATCTCGTCGATACGGTTCAGAAACTCCGGCGCAAATTGCTTTTCGAGTGCCTTTCGCACCACGCTGCGCGACATCTCCTTGTCGCTCACCCCCTGCATGGCAGCAAATCCGACGCCACGTCCGAACTCCTTGAGCTGACGCGTTCCTGCGTTGGAGGTCATGATGATGACGGTGTTGCGGAAGTCAACGGTGCGTCCGTTCGAGTCGGTCAGACGTCCGTCGTCCATCACCTGCAGCAGGATGTTGAACACATCGGGGTGTGCCTTCTCGATTTCGTCGAGCAGCACAATGCTATAGGGCTTGCGGCGCACGCGCTCTGTGAGCATACCGCCTTCCTCGTAGCCGACGTAGCCCGGAGGAGCACCGACCAGACGACTGACGGTGAACTTTTCCATGTATTCCGACATGTCGATGCGAATCAGTGCATCGGTCGTGCCGAACATGTGCTCGGCGAGTTTCTTGGCCAGGTAGGTCTTACCCACACCCGTGGGACCGAGGAACATAAACGTGCCGATTGGGCGGTTCGGGTCGTTCAACCCGACGCGGCTGCGCTGGATGGCAGCCACGAGTTTGTCGATGGCCTGATCCTGACCGATGACCTTCTCCTTCAGTTCACTGCGCATTCCTTTCATGCGGATGCCTTCGGCAGCAGCCATGCGCTGCACGGGAATGCCGGTCATCATGCTCACCGTTTCGGCCACCTTTTCGGCATCCACCGTCTCGCGGTTATCGACCAGCGATTCCTCCCACGCCTTCTTCATCTCCTCCAGCTCCGTCTCGAGCATCTTCACGCGGTCGCGATAGTTGGCAGCGAGTTCGAAGTTCTGGCTCTTGACCGCCTGGTCGCGCTTGGCAGCAGCCTCGTCGATGGCCTTTTCCTTCTCTTCAATATCCGGTGGAACGGACACATTATTGATATGGACACGCGATCCAGCCTCGTCGAGCACATCGATGGCTTTGTCGGGGAAGCTGCGGTCGGTCACGTAGCGCTCGGTCAGTTTCACACAAGCCTCCAGCGCCTCGTCGGTGTAGTTGACATTGTGGTGATCCTCATAGCGATCCTTGATGTTGTGCAGGATGGTCAGCGTCTCCTCCATCGTCGTGGGAGGCACGATGATTTTCTGGAAACGACGTTCGAGGGCGCCGTCCTTCTCGATACTCTTGCGATACTCGTCGAGCGTCGTAGCTCCGATGCACTGCAGTTCGCCTCGCGACAGAGCCGGTTTCATCATGTTCGCGGCGTCCATCTGTCCTGCCTGGTTGCCTGCCCCGACGAGGGTGTGAATCTCGTCGATGAAGACAATAATGTCTGGATTGGCCTTCAACTCGGCAATGATGCTCTTCATGCGTTCCTCAAACTGTCCGCGATACTTCGTACCGGCCACGACGCCCGTCATGTCGAGCGTCACGAGACGTTTGTTGAACAGCATGCGCGACACCTTCCGTTCGTTGATGCGCTGAGCCAGGCCTTCGACGATGGCGCTCTTTCCCACGCCTGGATCGCCGATGAGCACGGGATTATTCTTTTTGCGTCGGCTCAGGATTTGTGCCAGACGCTCGATTTCCTTCTCTCGTCCGACCACGGGGTCGAGCAACCCTTCGCGGGCTGCCTTCGTGAGGTCGAAGCCGAACATGTCGATGGCAGGCGTGTCGCTGCCTTTTCCCTGTCGCTTTTCGGTGCGGGTCGAAGTGTTCTTCCCCTGCCGACCGCTCTGGGGCGGCTGGTCGGTCTCTTCGTCCTCATCCTCCTCAAAGCCCACGTCGGCCTTGGGCGATGTGGCAGGTACCGACAGATATTGGTACAGTTCGTCGTAGCGCACACCCATGTCCTCCAGCACGTGTGCCGGCAGGTTGTCGCGCTGTTTCATGATTGCCAGCAGCAGATGTTCCACATCGGCAGTCTTCCGACGCATCAGACGCGATTCGAGCACGCACAGTCGCAGCACGCCCGACGACTTGTCGTTCAGGGCGACGTCGCGGCCTGCATACACCATGACGCCGTCACCCTCCGTGCGCAGGCGTCGTTCGATCTGTTCACGCAGGTCGGGTATGTTCACGTGGCACTGCTGACGCAGAACCTGCGTGGCAGCATTGTCGCCGTCGCGAATGATAGCCAGCATGATGTGCTCCGGACCGATGTAGTCGTTGTTCAGCCGAATAGCCTCTTCCTTGCTATACTGTATGATTTCGTTGATTTTTTGCGAAAAGTTGTTCAAAGTGCCAAATGAAAATTAAAAGTTAAAAATTAAAGAGGAACAGCCCCCACCCCCAAGTCTCCGGACCCGTCCCCTGACCCTCCATGAGGGGAGGGGTCTGGGGGTAAGTGGAAGCTTTTCTCCTTCACACTTCAAACTCTGTGCCACTCACTGCAGCCAACCTGTCAGTCGTGACATTATTTCAGACTTCATCTCCTCCGGCATGTTGCCGATGCGGGCACGATGACTGCCACGCGGCTGTACGTACACCCGCATGTTCTGCTTCTTCGAACAGTCCAGCCAGCCTGCCACACCGCTCGATGTCCAAGGGTCGATTTCGCCGTAGATGAAGATGTGGCGCGGGTCGTTCTCCTTCAGATAGCGACGCGTGCGTTTGTAGAGTGTCTTGTCGAACTTGATGCCCTCGAGCTGGGCAGGCAACACCATGCGTGTGATGTAGTCCTTGGTCGTCGAGATGGACTGCCATTTTTTCAGTCCCTTCACGGAGTAGCCATAGTAGCCCAGTTCGCGCTGGGCCTGGACGAAGAAAGGGGTGAACTCGCTCGGGCAGTCGAAATATTCGGGACCTGCCGTCTCGGTGAAGAACTTGAACCAGGCGTCGTCCGAGGCGTCGTCGTCGGGGATGGTCGTCAAGGGCGTGCCCCACTGCCAGAGCGAAAACGGCAGTTCCAACACGCAGTAGTCGTACACGTCCTGCACGGGAAGCTTGAATGTATAGTTTTTTTCCTGACAAAGCTTTTCAAAGCGTGGCAACAGACGCTGTTTGCGCTCCATCAACTCCACCGTCGCATCCTCCACCTCTTGGCGCTCCTCGGCGGTGCCTACCTGCTTGGCCAGGAACTTCTCATGCCGTCCGTCCTGCACTGCCTTGTTCAGCGGAGCCACGTAGGAGACGCTCACGTCCACATCGTCGGGATAGGTAGCGCGGTAGAACATCGTCGTCTGTCCACCCTTGCTGATGCCCGTGGCCACCCATTTGCCGCCGAACACCGTGCCCAGCGACTGGCGTACGCGGTGCAGGTCGGCCAGCGAATTGTCCACCGTCATCCACTGCCAGTAGTCCATATCCTGCAGCACGGTCTGCTGGGGAGTCAGACCCTTGGGTGCGCTCTCGCCGAAGTAGCGATACTCGCAGACCACCACATTGGCATCCAGCAAGTTGCTCAGTTCCTCCTCGTACCACGTGGACAGGGCATAGTGGGCGAAATAACCCTCCGTCACCATCACCGTGGGGCGGTCCAGCCCCTTCAGGCCGACGATGAGACGTTGGGTGAACGTGCCGTCCGAGGCGTCATGTCCGTTCACGTTCTGTTCAATCCTCACCACATATTTTTCCTTATAGACTTCATTCTTCAGCGGTTCCACTGCCACGACATGAGGAGCGGTCTTGAGCAGTGTCTGGAAGTCAACCTGTGCTGCCATGTGCAGCACTACCAGCAGCATGGCTGCCGACAATAGCATTCGTTTCATAGCCGTTTGATTCATTGCAGACATTACATATATGTATAATGGCTGCAAAGTTAGGGAAAAAACTTCACATATACAAACAAACCCCACTTTCTGCATCAAAATCAGGCATTCGCCGGCAGTGCCTCAGCCTGTCCTCGCCGCCAGCGTGCTTGCACCGCGCTCCCGACTCGTCCCGTCGGCGCACAACATTCACCCCATGCGCAGAACATAGTCAGTCGGTGGGCAGATTAAAGTCAAAATATCACTGAAATTTGTGGAAATCTCAATGGAATTTGTAAGAATCTCAATGGAATTTCTGAAAATATCGATGATATTTTGAATTTTATCCACACATTGTCCGACGTTGGTGGGCAGTTCTGCTGACTTTGCTACGCAATTCTGCCGACTTCGCTACGCAATTCTGCTGACTTCGCTGCGCAGTTCTGCTGACTTCGCTGCGCGCCGTGGGGAAACGTGAAGCGGGAAACGTGAAGCGCGAAGCGAAGTTTGTCGGGGTAAGTTTTCGATATCTCGAATAAAAGTCGTAACTTTGCGGCTGTGTTTTTCGCAACTCGTAGTTTTCACATTCAGAATACAACCACAGAATGAAAGAACTTGCCCTCAAGTACGGCTGCAACCCCAATCAGAAGCCGTCGCGTGTGTTTATGGAGGACGGCACGGACCTGCCCCTCGAAGTGCTCAATGGCCGTCCAGGCTATATCAACTTGCTCGACGCGCTGAACGCCTGGCAGTTGGTGCGCGAACTGCGACTGGCGACGGGTCTGCCCGCTGCTGCATCGTTCAAGCACGTCAGTCCCGCCGGCGCTGCCGTGGGTCTGCCACTGAGCGACACGCTGCGCGAGATCTACTTCGTCGGCAACACCGAACTGACACCGCAGGCTGCTGCCTATGCCCGTGCACGCGGTGCCGACCGTATGTCGTCCTACGGCGACTTCATTGCGCTGAGCGACTGCTGCGACGAAGCGACGGCTCTGCTCATCAAGCGCGAAGTGAGCGACGGTGTGATTGCTCCGGCTTACACCGACGAGGCCCTGCAGATCCTGCGTGAGAAGCGCAAGGGAACCTACAACGTGCTGAAGATCGACGCCGACTACCGCCCCAATCCCGTGGAACGGAAGCAGGTGTTCGGCGTGACGTTTGAGCAGGGCCGCAACGAGATTGACCTGACGGGCGACGACCTGTTTGCCAACATCCCGACGGCGAACAAGACTTTCACCGACGAGGCGAAGCGCGACCTGAAGATTGCACTCATCACACTGAAATATACGCAGTCGAACTCTGTGTGCTACGTGAAGGACGGTCAGGCCATCGGCATCGGTGCCGGTCAGCAGAGCCGCATCCACTGCACGCGACTCGCTGGTCAGAAGGCCGACCTGTGGTGGCTGCGCCAGTGCCCGAAGGTGATGGCACTGCCCTTCCGCAGCGACATCCGACGCGCCGACCGCGACAACACCATCGACGTGTATATGGGCGATGAATGGGAAGACGTGCTGGCCGAAGGCGTATGGCAGCAGTTCTTCACCCAACGTCCCGAACCGCTCACCCGCGAGGAGAAGCGTGCGTGGATTGCCCAGCTGAAGGGCGTGTGTCTGGGCAGCGATGCCTTCTTCCCATTCGGCGACAATATCGAGCGTGCCCACAAGTCGGGCGTGCAGTACATCGCCCAGGCCGGAGGCTCGGTGCGCGACGACCATGTCATCATGACCTGCGACAAGTACGACATCGCCATGGCATTCACCGGTGTCCGACTTTTCCACCACTAATCATTCATCATTAAAATTAACAGACCCCACCCCCAGCCCTCCTGAAGGGGAGGGAATATATACCACAGATGGCAGACGAGAGCGAAATCATGCAGGCGATGATGTTCGGCATCAACTTCGGAAGCGGCAAGAAACGCACGGAGGACGATTCGGACAAAGTCAAGACCAAAGCCCGTAAAAAAGCATACCATACGGGACAGCACAACTCGGGTGCCGCCCGCCACAAGGCTGAAATACGCCAACGGGTGAAAAACCGTCCGTCGCAACGGAAAAAGAAATGAACAGCAGGACCGAGTTGTTGTTGGGAAAAGAAGCGATGGAACGGATGGCCGAAGTGCGTGTCATCCTGTTTGGCGTGGGCGGTGTCGGCTCGTGGTGTGCCGAAAGCCTCGTACGTAGCGGCATCCGTCACCTCACGATCGTCGATAGCGACTGCGTGAGCCAGACGAACATCAACCGCCAGCTCATGGCCCTTCACTCCACGGTGGGACAGCCGAAGGTGGAGGTGCTGCGACAACGCCTGCTCGACATCAATCCGCAGGCCGACATCACGGCTCTGCAAAAAATATACAGCGCCGAGACCTCGGCCGACTTCCACCTGGAGCAGTACGACTACATCATCGATGCCATCGACTCGCTCGAAAACAAAGCCCAGCTCCTGCTCACAGCCTGCCACACCGAGGCACAGGTGGTTGCGGCGATGGGTGCGGCATTGAAGCTCGACCCGCAGAAGATTCGGGTGGCTGAGTTCTGGAAGGTGAAGGGCTGTCCGCTGGCCCGTGCCCTGCGCCAGCGTTTCAAGCGGAAAAAGGAGTTTCCGGCGAAGAAGTTCCTCTGCGTCTATAGCGACGAGGTGCTCCCCAACCGCGGCACGTATAGCGTCATCGACACCGACACGTGGACCCAGCGCAAGGCACAGGTGAACGGCACGGTCTGTCACGCCGTCGCCATCTTCGGCTTTACACTGGCCAGCATGGTGATCAAAGATATTTACTATCAATCAACATAACGACATGTTAACACTTAAACTTATTACTGAAGAGACCGAACGCGTGGTCGCCGGTCTGGAGAAGAAGCACTTCGACGGTGCTCGCGAGGCTGTGGAGCGCGCCATTGCCCTCGACAAAATGCGTCGCGAAACGCAGACGAAGCTCGATGCCACCCTGGCTGAGAGCAAGAAATACGCCGCCCAGATCGGCGCACTGATGAAGCAAGGAAAGCGTGAAGAGGCCGAAGCAGCCAAAGCCGAGGTCGGTCAGCTGAAAGAACTGACTACCCAGCTGCAGGCTCAGATGAAGGAGGCCGAGGACGAACTCACCCGCCACCTCTGCACCATCCCCAATATCCCCTACGACGAAGTGCCCCAGGGTGCTCACGCCGAGGACAACCGCGTGGTGAAGAGCAACCTCAAGGAGTGTGTCGAAGGCGACACCGTGGGCAACTGGACAGCCAATCCCGTTGTGGAATCGGCTCGCCTCCCCCACTGGGAACTGGCCAAGAAGTATAACCTCATCGACTTCGACCTGGGTGTGAAAATCTCGGGCGCCGGCTTCCCCGTCTATATCGGAAAGGGAGCACGACTGCAGCGCGCTCTCATCAACTTCTTCCTCGACGAAGCCCGCAAGAGCGGTTACACCGAAATCATGCCGCCCACCGTCGTCAACGCCGACAGCGGATATGGCACAGGACAGCTGCCCGACAAGGAAGGCCAGATGTACCACTGCGAGGTGGACGACCTCTACCTGATTCCCACCGCCGAAGTGCCTGTGACGAATATTTACCGCGACGTCATCCTCGACGAACACGACCTGCCCATCAAGAACTGCGCCTACACCCAGTGCTTCCGCCGCGAGGCCGGCAGCTACGGCAAGGATGTGCGCGGCCTGAACCGCCTGCACGAATTCTCGAAGATTGAGATTGTGCGCATCGACAAGCCGGAACACTCGAAGGAGAGCCACAAAGAAATGCTCGAACATGTGGAGGGCCTGCTCAAGAAACTCGAACTGCCCTACCGCATCCTGCTGCTCTGCGGCGGCGACCAGAGCTTCACCTCAGCCATCTGCTACGACTTCGAGGTGTATAGCGAAGCGCAGAAGCGCTGGCTCGAAGTCTCGTCGGTCAGCAACTTCGACACCTATCAGGCCAACCGCCTGAAGTGCCGCTATCGCAATGCGGAGACCAAGAAGACACAGCTGTGCCACACCCTCAACGGCTCTGCACTGGCCCTGCCTCGCATCGTGGCCGCCCTGCTGGAGAACAACCAGACCCTCGACGGCATCCGCATCCCCAAGGCTCTGCAGCCCTACACCGGCTTCGACATCATCGACTAAGGAACATACGGCACCAGAAAAGCCTCCCCACAGTTCCCCTACAGCCTCCCCCCTGCCCCCTCCAAAGGAGGGGGAGAAAGGTCGTGCAAAATAGAACGCCCTGCAACGTGAAATCGTTTGAAACGAAAACATGTTGCAGGGCGTTGCTTGATGTGCTTCGTTCTCCTCCTCTTTCGGAGAGGGCTGGAGGGAGGCTTTTGGTGGTGAGTCTGTGAGGAGGGGAAACTTTTTCAACATTTAACTGATGTTAAACAATTCAGAAAAATTTGGAAGAAAGGTTGAAAAAGCATTACCTTTGCAGCGTTCAACAAAAATAAATGTTGAAACAAACCACATCAATACAACTTGTTATGCTAAAACTGACACAAAAAGAAGAGGAAGTGATGGAGCGCATCTGGGAGGCTGGCGAATGCACGCCGAAAGAGGTGCTGGCCACGTACGACGAACCGCGGCCGCTCATCACGAGCATTTCAAACACATTCCAGTCGCTCGAACGCAAGGGGTTCCTCACACATCGCCAGCAAGGTCGAGGCTATGTCTATATCCCTGCGGTGGAGAAGAAGGACTACGGACGTTCGCGTCTGGGAACGTTCATCGACAAATACTTCGGCTCGGACTACACCGACGTGGTGTCTGGATTCGTGAAGGAGGAAAAACTGACCGAAGTCGAACTGATCGAATTGTTGCACACACTCATCAACGAACGAAAGTAAATCTATGGCCAGCTTTATCATCTACGTCATCAAGTGGGCGATCTGCCTGACGCTGCTCTACAGTCTCTACGGCCTGTTCCTGCGCCGCGAAACTTTCCACCGCCTCAATCGCGCGGTGCTCGTGGGCATCATGGTGGTGAGCATGGTGCTGCCCTGTTTCCAACTGACCATTCCCCGCCCTACTCCGTTGAGCCTTGGGATGGAAAATCTCACACAGGTCGTGGAGCAGCAGGCAAGCAAGCCATCGCTCACGCACAAGGTAGCAAGGGTGGAGGAACGAAGCTTGACTGAGGTGAAAGCGAGAAAAAACGCTACCCTCACCCAGCCCACACCGACATGGATGGGACTCCAGCTTGTCATCATGGCATATCTCGGCGGTGTCGTAATCTTCCTACTATTATATATATGGAGCATCCTGCGCTTCGTCTGGCTGCTGCACCGTTCACAGCGTGTCGAATGCCCGATGGCACCGCGCTGGGTACATGTGGTCGTATCGCCATCGGTGCAGAATTCCTGCTCGTGGCTTCGGTGGGTCGTGCTCAGTCAGGGTGACCTTGGCAGTTCGGTAATCGTGCGACACGAATGTGCCCACCTGCGCTGTGGACATTCTTGGGACAAAATCCTCTGCGAACTCACCTGCCGACTGCTCTGGCCCCTTCCCTTCGCTTGGATGCTGCGGCAGGACCTCGCCGACGTCCATGAGTTCGAAGCCGACCGCGCCGTCCTACAGGGTGGTGCCGACAAAATAGAATACAACATGTTGATAATAAGAAAAGCCGCTCGCACCGGACTGCAGCCTGTGACGAACGCATTTAACGAAAGCTCAACAAAAAAACGAATGATTATGATGTTCAAAAAGAAATCCACCAGGCGCTCTGCCCTCAAAGCGCTATACGTCTTGCCGCTCGCTGCCTTCGCCGTCGTGGCGTTTGCAAAGCCCGAGATGATGGAACAGATTGAGGAGGAAGTGAAAAGAAGCCTTCCCACAGCCCCCTCCCAAAGAGAGGAAATTACCACCGTAGATGTCGTTGCTGAAACACCCAAAACCGAACCCGAAATTCCCGTAGTGGAGACAGTGCAGTACGAAGCTGCGCAGGAAGAGATTCGGGAAGAGTTTTCGCCCGAACTTCTGCTCGACTCCACGATGACGGCCATTGGCGCACAGAAGATAGGCGAGGGCGTCTATGTAGGACGCTTCGAACCAAACTTCTCGAGCGACACCATCCGTGTGGCAACAGTATGGCTCGACAACGAACAGTCGGAACACACCCACGAGTACCGCTTCCGCGAGGCTGCGGAGGGTACGTACAACATCGACCTGCAATGGGAAGACCGCGAACACCTGGGGCGTGGTTGGCACATCCGCTGGATGAAGCCTGCCGTCGAGGCCGACGCACAGCGCCAGCAGTACCATCGCCAGCCAGTGGCGTACGATCACCCCCTCTTCATGATACCGGGCGAAGTGCCGAACGCCGAGAATCTGCCCACGTCGCAGGGCTGGCTCGAACAGACTGACAGCGAGACGCACTTCGTGTTGCCTATTCCTGCAAAGATTGTCAAACTCGGCAACTTCACCCTCCACACCCGACGCGCCTGCCTGCTCGACCCCGACACGGGCGACAAATACATGTGCCGCGGCGTTCGCATCTACACAGGCAAAGGCGATGTTCTCGCCCAGGACGTTTCGCTCGAGACGGAGGTTGACGACGACAGGCCCCTCATGGCCACCTTCGTCTTCCCACCGCTGGACAAGAAGGTGAACCGCATCGCCCTCTACGACTACGAGACGAGCGAAATGTCCGAATTCTACAACGTGAAGGACATCACGCGAAAGCCCATGAAGATTATTCCCTAACCCTCAACACTCCTGATCATGAAACAATACACATTCCTCGCCGCCGCACTGCTCCTGCTCTGCGCATGCGGCACACAGAAACAGGCTGTTTCCTCACTTCCCCTCTACGACGAACGGCCGGCGAACGAAATCCCCACCATCGAACGGCCGGCATGGCCCAACTACGACACGCAGAACGAAAACTCGTTCGCCGTCTTCTCCCACATCTATGAACCCCCTGTCCGTCAGGGACTCCCGCTGATGGGCAGCCGGGGCGACGGAAGCAACGCCACGTGGCGGCTCTATCGCTGCAAGGATGCCACCTACCTTACCTACGACTACGTGATTCCGCAGGACTGGTTCTTCTTCCGTTTCACCACGGGCTCGTGCCTCATCGATGCCGACACGGGCGACCGCTACCTGCTGCGCGAAGTTGAACACCTGCCGATGGACCAGTGCTTCTGGATTCACGGCATGACCGGCCGCGCCATCCGCCTCGTCCTCGTCTATGCCCCGCTGCCCGAAAGCGTGAAGCGCATCTGCGTCTATGAAGCCGAAGGCGAATCGCGACAGTGGATGGACGGCGACGCATGGCTGAGCGAAGTACACGACGTCAACACCCTGCGCCAAGACATCGTATGGTCCGAATCCAGGGCCGGCCGCATCCACACCGACACGGGAGGCCGCATCATCCGCTAAAAGTTTTTCTTCAAAAATTAAGTTAGTTTGTACATAGAAAAGAAAGAGCCTATAGGCGCCCTGCATGGCCTGCGAAGGTCGTGCAGGGCATGGCCGTCTGTGGCACCGAAGCAGGGCAATTCGGCGACTGTGTTTTCCCAGTCCGTTCATGAGTCGCCTGCCAGGCGATGATTCTGCTCCTCTGATTTTCCTCCATTTATGCTCTTTTTACGCATGATTTGTCTTCTGTTTATACAAATGTAGGAAAAAAGCAGGGATTATTTGCTTTTTATCTCTATTCATCGTAACTTTGCAGCAAATTTCCACAAAAAGGGTAACAAAATGAACAAGATTGTTAGTAAGGAACAGTTTTCAGAGAAAGTATTCAAGCTGGTAGTCGAAGCCCCGCTGATTGCCAAGGCACGCAAGGCCGGCCACTTCGTCATCGTCCGCGTAGGCGAGAAAGGTGAACGTATGCCCCTCACGATTGCGGACAGCGACGTGGAGCAGGGAACGATTACGCTCGTCGTGCAGAAGGTCGGCTATTCTTCGACCAAGCTCTGCGACCTCAATGCAGGCGACTACATCACCGACGTGGTCGGTCCGCTCGGCCAGGCGACACACATCGAGAAGTTCGGCACCGTGCTTTGTGCCGGCGGCGGTGTGGGTGTGGCTCCGATGCTGCCCATCATCAAGGCTCTGAAACTGGCAGGCAACCGTGTCATCTCCGTGTTGGCAGGTCGCACGCGCGAACTTATTATATTAGAGGAACAGGTTCGCGAGTACAGCGACGAGGTGATCATCATGACCGACGACGGCTCGTATGGCCAGAAGGGCGTCGTGACCGTCGGCATGGAACAGGTGATTCTGCGAGAGAAGGTCGATAAGTGTTTCGCCATCGGCCCCGCCATCATGATGAAGTTCTGCTGTCTGCTCACCAAAAAATATAACGTTCCCACCGACGTGTCGCTCAACACCATCATGGTCGATGGCACTGGTATGTGCGGTGCCTGCCGCATCACGGTGGGCGGTCAGACCAAGTTCGTCTGCGTCGATGGCCCCGAGTTCGACGGCCATCAGGTGGATTTCGACGAGATGTTCAAGCGCATGGGAGCTTTCCGCGACATAGAGCTGGAAGAGATGAAGAAGCTGGAGGAGCACGTGGCTGCGTCAGCTCCCTCGTGCAGCGCCCCTGCGGCTGAACCCGCCAACAAGCCACAATCCACGACCAGCGAAGACGGCAAGGCTGCGCTCGCCGAACTCACCGACCGCAATGCCCCCTGGCGCGTGACCCTGCGCGAGGGCATGAAACCCAAGGAGCGCACTCAGATTGAGCGCTGTGTGATGGGTGAACTCGATCCCGTCTATCGTGCGACAACCCGTACTGAGGAGGTGAACATCGGACTGACCGAGGAGCAAGCTCTGACCGAGGCCAAGCGCTGTCTGGACTGCCCCAACCCAACCTGTATGGAGGGATGTCCCGTCAGCATCAACATCCCGTCGTTCGTCAAGAACATCGAACGCGGACATTTCCTCGACGCTGCCCGTGTGCTCAAATCAACATCGTCGCTGCCCGCTGTGTGCGGACGTGTGTGTCCGCAGGAGAAGCAGTGCGAGTCGCACTGCATCCATGTCAAGATGAAAGGAAAGCCCGTTGCCATCGGCTATCTGGAGCGCTTCGCAGCCGACTACGAGCGTGAGAGCGGTCGGATGTCGCTGCCTGAGCAGGCTCCGAAGAACGGTAAGAAGGTGGCCATCGTGGGTTCTGGCCCTGCCGGACTGTCCTGCGCCGGTGACCTCGCCAAACTTGGCTACGACGTCACCGTGTTCGAAGCACTTCATGAAATCGGCGGCGTACTGAAGTACGGCATTCCCGAATTCCGTCTGCCCAACGCCATCGTCGATGTCGAGATTGACAACCTGCGCCAGATGGGCGTTACCTTTGTCAAGGACTGCATCGTCGGCAAGACTATAACCATCCAAGAACTGGAAAACGAAGGCTACAAGGCTATCTTCGTGGCGTCGGGTGCCGGTCTGCCTAACTTCATGAACATCCCTGGCGAAAACAGCACGGGCATCATGTCGAGCAACGAATACCTCACCCGTGTCAACCTCATGGACGCATCGAACCCAGAGAGCGACACCCCCATCAACAAGGCTAAGAGCGTGATGGTGGTCGGTGGCGGCAACACGGCGATGGACTCCTGCCGCACTGCCAAGCGACTGGGGGCAGAGCACGTGTTCATCGCCTATCGTCGCAGCGAGGCCGAAATGCCGGCTCGACTCGAGGAAGTGAAGCACGCCAAGGAGGAGGGTATCGAATTCCTAACCCTGCACAACCCCATCGAATACATCGCCGACGAGAAGGGCAAAGTGTGCCAGGTCAAGCTCCAGAAGATGGAACTCGGCGAGCCTGATGCCAGCGGTCGCCGCAGTCCTGTGCCCATCGAGGGTGCCATCGAGACACGCGACATCGACATGGCCATCGTGGCCGTGGGCGTCAGTCCGAACCCCATCGTGCCCAAGTCGGTCGAAGGACTGGAACTGGGACGCAAGAACACCATTGCCGTCAACGAGCAGATGCAGTCGAACATCCCCACCATCTTTGCCGGTGGCGACATCGTGCGTGGCGGCGCCACCGTCATCCTGGCCATGGGCGACGGACGCCGTGCTGCCCAAAACATCGACGAGATGCTGAAGCGTGAAGTGTGAAGCAACCGCTTCGCTGAGCATGAAGCGTGAAAGCGATGCCGTCAGTCTTCGATTTACACTTCACGCTTCACCCTTCGTGTTAAAAGTAAAGCAATAAAAAAGCCGAAAGGTTTGCACCTTTCGGCTTTTTTGTGTAATTTTGCCTGCTCAACAATCTATTTCTCATGCTACGACAATTCACCATTTCACTGGCTATCCTGCTCGGCAGCCTAACTCTGACTGCTTCAGCACAACAATACTACCCCACCCTGCGGGTCGATTCGAACGATGTGGCCCAGAAACTGCGTGCCTTGCGATTCGAAGAAGCTCAGACACAAATCAAGCGGGAAATCAACCAGGAGAAGCGTAAACGACACTCGACCACCCAGCTTGAACGCCAACAACGCGAAGCAGCGACAGGGCTTCAGATGCTGAAAGGGACGGCACAACTGCTTGTGATTGACTCCGTGGTCATTCAGAAGTCGCAGTTGCTCAGCGCTTACCATTTCTCACCCGAAGTGGGAAAAATCTGGTTGGAAAACTCAAGTTTGGGAAAGCAGTCGCTTGCTGTCTATGAAACGGAACGTGGCAATCGGCAGTACCGCGCCACTGTGTCGGACGATTCGCTGCAGAACATACAGCTGGTCAGTGTGGACAAAGAAGGAAACCAGCTCGGCAAACCCCAGCCGCTGAACGGTCTCGGCATCGACAGCGACACCAACTATCCGTTCATGATGTCGGACGGCATGACGTTCTACTTTGCCGCAAAAACGAATGACGGACTCGGAAACTATGACCTCTATGTCACTCGCTACGACTCGGACAACAACCGTTTCTACAAAGCCGAGAACTTGGGATTTCCCTATAATTCGTACGCCAACGACTATCTGCTCGTCATCGACGAGGTGAACAACATCGGATGGTTTGCCAGCGACCGCTATCAGCCAGCCGACAAGGTGTGCGTATATACCTTCATCCCTGCGACAAGCCGCCATACGATCGACTACGAACATACCGATGCTGCACTCATGCGCCAGCAAGCAAGCCTTCGGCCTTTGAATGCAACATGGACCGAAGAAAACAAGCCGCAACGTGACGAAGCCACACGCCGACTGTCAAAACTCATGAACACAGCTAAGCAACAGAAGCAGAACGACTTCGAGTTCGTCCTCAATGACCAACACACCTACACCTCGCTCAACGACTTCAAAAAGACGCGAGCCAGACAACTGTGCCAGGAATGGCTGCAAAAACAGAAAAATCTCAGAACCCTCGAAGGACAACTGGAAACACTGCGGGACGAATATGCCAAGGCCAACCGCACCCGCCAACGTGCCTTGACCCAACAAATCCTCGACCTCGAACACCGTGTCGAAGAACTGACCAACGAGGTCTATGCCACAGCCAAAGCCATACGGCAAGCTGAACAATAACGTTTCACTTGGGACACACTTCGTGTGGAAATGCCACAAGTTTGCTTCAAATAAAACAAATTATATTTGATGTTTTTTGAAAATGATTTGACTCATTTCCTGCCGAAGCCGGCTTATCTGAATAACTCCAAAAACTCTATACTGTCATGAAAAAAACATTTGCTCCCTCCGAACTGATCATCAACGAAGATGGATCTTGCTTCCACCTTCACCTGCGCCCTGAGCAGTTGGCCGACCGCGTCATCCTCGTCGGCGATCCTGCTCGTGTCAACACCGTCGCCGCACACTTCGATACGCGCGAATGCGAAGTGTCAAGCCGTGAATTCCACACCATCACTGGCACTTACAAAGGCAAGCGCATCACCTGCCAAAGCCATGGCATCGGCTGTGACAACATTGACATCGTCATGACCGAGCTCGACACGCTCGCCAACATCGACTACGAGACAAGAACTGAAAAAGACGAACACCGAACCCTCACCTGTGTGCGCATCGGCACCTGCGGAGGCCTGCAACCCTATACGCCTGTCGGTTCCTTCATCGCTTCGGTCAAGAGCATCGGATTCGACGGACTGCTCAACTACTACGGAGGCCGCAACGATGTGTGCGACCTGAAGTTAGAAGAGGCCTTCAAGCAGCACATGCACTGGGACCCCATCAAAGGTGCGCCCTATGTCTCCGTGGCTGACCAAGACCTTATAGAACAAATTGCTCAGGATGACATGGTGCGAGGCTACACCATCTCGTGTGGTGGCTTCTATGGCCCGCAAGGCCGAGAAATCCGCATACCACTGGCCGACCCGCAGCAGAACGAGAAAGTGGAGTCGTTTGAATACGATGGCTTGAAGGTGTGCAACTTCGAAATGGAAAGCTCTGCCCTTGCCGGACTTGCAGCGCTGCTTGGCCACCGTGCCATGACCTGCTGCATGGTCATCGCCAACCGCTACGCTCAGGAAATGAACACGGGCTACAAGAACACCATCGACACGCTCATACAAAAAGTGCTCGACCGTATATGATTTTTTTAGTCATTATGTCCATCATATTTATCATCCTTGCCGTCATCTTTCTGATGGGTAGGGGTGATAAACTCATTGCCAGTTATAATACTGCGAGTGAAGAAGAAAAAAGCAAAGTCAACATCAAGCGGTTGCGTTTACTGATGGCTATCATTTGCGTAATAACCGCCGGCTTTCTGAGC